>Ga0126336_10001569_pt1 | contig 12147 bp, 14 predicted proteins | sample SidCmetagenome_FD_92530 | JGI IMG/M metagenome (GOLD analysis project Ga0126336, IMG submission 92530) | Coral microbial communities from El Islote,Puerto Morelos, Mexico - Siderastrea C C metagenome | ecosystem: Host-associated > Invertebrates > Cnidaria > Coral | place: El Islote,Puerto... | reverse complement strand
CAAGCACCAGAGAAGAGAGGCGTTGTTAAGAGCGGTTAAGTTGTGATGCATGAGAGCATGTAGGTATTGATGCTGCGCAAGGTAGTAAACTGGGGAACCGCTCTGTGGTAGCAGTAGATTTGGGAAATGCAAGAAGAATATTGAGAACTATTAATAGTTGGATTTGGGTAGAAAGTAATCCGGTTAAATAGTTGAGAATGAAGGTAAAAGATGAAAATGAAAAGAATGGATAAGAGATAAAAAAAATTTAACAGGGAAAATTGAAATTTCATTTTTTCAAGAATGGCTCAGCTGTTGGAAATTGGAGTAGGCTAAATTTTTTATGTTTTGGGGTGATTGTTCGTGCTATTAGTTTTGTAATGGTACTTGCCTTAATTGATTGAGAGCCAAAATCTCCGTGTACTTTAAGGTATTGGGTTGGGTTGTGGTGCTAAGTTTGATGTTTGAAGGGGGGTTAAGCTTCTTATTGTAGAGAGAAGATGATAATTAATGGAGGATGAGAACAATGGGATAAGGGGAATTCCTTGTGGAAGAAAAGGGTGTGGCCTGGAGTGTTTTATCGTCAGTTTGTAGTGTGAAGACAAATATTTATCTATGTGGAGAAATTTAGTTGAGCTTTTTTATGTTGGTAGTTTTTATGAAACAAAGGAAGAGCATGTAAATTTAAAGTGGTTTAACTTGATAGCGAATTGTTTTTCGGAGGATATGATTTTTGTATGTTGACTTTATGGAACTGTCTAGATTTTAGACATTGAAGTATCAAAATAATCAAATGAAATAGAATACATTGTGTACATTACTGGTAAAGAAATAGTTCAACAAAATAGTGAATTCATTCGGTGGAGGTAATTTCGGGGTAAGTGGAATTTTTGTTCTTGTCCATAATTATGAAATAATGTGCAATAGAATTTGTAAAGTAAGAGATTACAATGAAATACTACTTTTTAGGTATACATACGGTTTTTTCCTTATGGCGTTATAGGATAGGCTGTGATTAGATGGTATTTTCGCCTGCCAGTTGCACTCCGGCCAGAGCGTTTGCAAACGACTCTCAGGGTGTTGATGGAGAGGTACTGCAACCTCCCACGTCTGTTCCAGAAGTATTCTCTTCCAACTGGAATAATGAAAGTGCGTTCAAGTATTAAAGTACCTTGATAGTATCTTGAACCGAAGTGAGTTACCATTCTCTGTGTGTTCTGTAGTATTCTCCGCCAAGTAAAAGAAGGATGGAAAATTGTAGTAACTGCACCCCTGTAATTTCGATTTGCTGTTTCCACTGCAAGATCGTCCCAGCTATCAGCGTCAAAGTCGAGAGGAATATGGCAGCTTGCGATTAGATGGCGAAATAAAGATTCTTCGTTTTGTATGTCCGCCATGATTGCTATGGTGCAATTTTGTAAGGGGAGCGGTTCTTATGTGCTGTCAATAAAACTTACTTAGTTTACCTTGTATGGTAATCTATTGTTTTAGTGTACGTCGAGATAAGGGATGTACAAGAACGTTTGAAGTCTGTATTGTGCAAATCTTGATGCTCCCCTTCAAAGATTGGATCAAAGGTTGAGATTTTTTAAAGTTTATCAATTTGTAAAGAAAAATGGCTGGGGATGCAGGAATGGGGAAATTGTTTATTGACATCGAAAATGTTATACAAGTGTAGTGGAAATGGTGGGGATCAAACGATTGCTAAGCCGTATCAAGAAGATGTCTGAGAAAAGTATGGAACTTTTGAATGAACGATAAAAAAGTTGGCTTATGGTGTTTTCTGATGTTTGGTGGTTAAAGTCTTAAACATTTAAGTTTGTCGTGGCATTTTTGGTTTGGTTGTTGATGACGCCATTTTGAAGCTACCTGGTGCGGGAGTGAGTTGAAAGATTTGCGATGTCTGGATTGTCATATACGCCTTGGCAATTGAACTAAGAGCTTCAGAAATTTTTGGAGGGATGTGTGCTGCAAGGATTGCCAAGGAATGTTATTCTAATTTCCGTTAAAAGCAATTTTGGCACGTACAAATGGAGTAAGAGAACTCTGGTTCGTCGGTTGAAACACTTTGACCTCAAATTGAAGTTGGAAAGGCACGAGATGTCTAGAAATGGGGATTTTGAAGAAATTTCTCTGGGATATGAGGTTTGAAGATGTTCTAACTTGTAGTAATGTGATGTTAATATAAAGTATAAGTGTACTGTGGTGTGAAGATAATTAGCACTGCTACAAGCTTATGTAGTACTGGATTGAAATGTAGTGTTGCACTGTCAGTGTACATGTACAGCACGTGTGTATTTTTAGAATGGCAACAGATTCACATAGCAGAATGCGATGTGAATCATTGTCATTATGGTACAGCATTCCAAGGGAAGGCTACAAAGAGAAAACATACAATAATAATGACAAAATTTACTCAACTTAAACTTCAAAGAAGTGTTTGGGAGCAGGGTACATGTATGCATTAAAGAGAAAAGACTGCTTTTTTATTATTAAAGTTGATGTTGTAATGCATGTCTGTAGCTGAGGTAAAAAGACCCAAAGTAAATATATGAGTAATCTAAGAGCATACCGGCTGTGTAGACTTGTTATGTCGCAGAGTGTATTTTTTCCAATGTGTAGTTGCAGTGAATATGCAAGCCCCCGCCCCCCACTGAAATTCCCATTGAGTTCCATATGTTGCTTTAAATGTAGGGGTGTTTGAGAGTCGTCTCCCCCTGAAATGTCCAATCCCTCCTGTGGGGGGGGGAGTATGGATATTTTCTGGAATTACAGAAGAGTAATGTTTTAGATAATGTAATATGTAATACCATTTGTGATTTCCGAGCCATTCCCTTGCTGTACTGGTGTGGTATGTGTTTACAGACCAGAGGCTTGAGGAATGGGAAAGAAGGTATTTCCAGCAGTGTGTGGTGAGTAAGGGTAATGGAATTTTCCCTTTTGTAGGGGGTGCTCATGGCGACTTGGCAAGCACAGACCATTCTCCATTTGCATAAGAGCATCCGGAGGAGGCTTCTTACTTGACAAATGGTTTGCTGAAACACGGTTGTCAACAGACAAGTGTTAAACCCAGTGCCCATCTACATTTTGGTGCTCTTCAGTCATACAGTGAACACGCTGCTTGAAGTCAAAGTTGTTGAACACCAATTTTCTTTGTTTGTCAGCAGTTACTATGACAGGTGGTTCAGATGGGCCTTCATTCTGTGATGGTGTTGTAGCTGGTGGTTGGTGCTTTTTCTGCAGTTGCACTGTCTCTTCCATGACCTTCTTCTGGACAGAAGCAGGCACAGGCTTTTCGAAATTGATCCATCTTTTTGTAATAATAGGAATGCTCTGTAGTTAGTGTGAGGGAACCCAGTCGGTAAAGAGAGGCCTGAGAGAAATGTACATTTTCATGTAGCATGTGATAAGAGATCCTAAACTTGACGGAAATTGGTAATGCCCTCATTCAATACAGTCCACTGATATTATTTGGACTGCCAGAGCAGTCAACCTGTACACATTGTATTTTACCTACAAATTATAATTATGGCTTGATTGACACTGGAAGTAACAAAACGTGACCTTTTCATAACAGGAAATTGGGCTGTGTAAAGGTCTTGTGCCAAAATATGTAAATGTGGATATATGCTATCCTTTGGAAGACTTTCTTGGGTAGTTTTTACATTGATATGAATAGAAGTAGTAAATGAAAGTCTGAGCATGAGCTATTTACTATACTCACTTGAGGTAAACAGAGGCCAGGGTTCGTACGGGTCATGGAAAACCTGGAAAGTCATGGAATTTTAGAATTTCATTTTCCAGGCCTGGAAAGTCATGGAATTTAAGTGTGGGTCATGGAACGTCATGGAAAATGGTATTGATTGTACAAACTAAATTAGGCAGGTTATTTTTTGTGAGGAAAAGGGTGAAAAGTACCCGAAATCAAGAAAATTTTTGAAAATTTCCAAGAAAAATGGTCAAATTTAGGTCATGGGAAACTTTGAAAAGTCATGGAAAAGGTCATGGAAAGTCATGGAATTTCAAAAGCTCAAAAGAGGGCGAACCCTGGAGGCGTGTGTAATTTGCGTAGTGTTGCCTGGAAACACCCTGGACCAACGCATGGAGTTCGAGGACATATGTGACGAAGAGGAAAAGCTGTCGAAGGAAGAGGAAAGAATTGACAGGTGATTATTTGCTATTCGGTGAAATGTATTGCAGTGCTATTAGGACAACAGATTTCATTAAGCACAAAAACATGGGACGTTTCAGGCATCTCCTTTGTAGAAAAGAGAGGGATGACTAGATTGTGGCATTGGAACATAAAATTCATTCGTGTGGCAAATGCAGTCTGCCAAATTTCTCAAAGGATCCCTAGATACAGTTGTTACAGAGACCTCTAATGAAGAATTTGACAACTAAATCCAATGAGTGGTGCATACTTTGATACAAAAACTTGCAAGAAACGAAATGTGGCGCTTGTTTTTTTAATAGGACTGTTCCTTTTGGTTGTCGTCCTCTTTGCCCCTGATCAAAAGATCGGGAATGTTTGAAGCTTTTTGAGAAAGTAAGCTTGTGAATTGTAATTGACTAATTGCTATTTGTTTCTGTTCTGGAAAGTTTTTATAGAAGGAAAGTTTTGGAAAAGCTTAATTGCTTTGTTTACAAAACTGATGAGAAATTTAACTTTGGTGCATAGAAGTGGATGAAGTATCTTGATAGGCTTTATAGGTTCTTGCTATGAAACTGATCCTTCGAAGAGAGGAAGATCCAACCGTTTTTCTTGCAGTTACCTCTTCATTTAGTCTTGCTATTATGTGAAACAAAAAAATCTCTTTAATCAGTAGTTGCAGGCAGCAAGAAATGATTATATTGTGCGAAATATGCTGTCATCAATGAAGAGTTAAAAAAATCATCAATAAAGGTCAAATATGCCGCCGTGTTTTTGTTGTTTAATATCCACGAAATGGAGTAAACGAATGGCCTGTCAGTGTTAATTAATCAAGTGTTTGGTTCTTAGGAATCTATGCTTATTAAGCGGCAATGTTTGTGCCTCTATGGAATTGCAATTCAGTATAAATTATATTTTGAGACAAATGTGAAAACTGTGACTGTAGTGTCTCATGACTGCTACTCCTAAGAGATACTATTTGTTATTTTTTCTTTGCATAACAAGAAATATCCAGTAAAGTTCAGCTACCTAATGCTTTTATGTTTGTTACTTTAAGTTGTAAACAATGTTATACCCGTTCTCCAAAATGAAAATGTGCAGTGAAAAGTGGAAAGAACACATGTGCAAGGAAGAGAAATGATGACGTAAATTTCAGAACTCATAAACTAAAGAATTCATACAGAAAAGGATTGCAGAGCTAAGAAAGCAAACAAAGAAAACTTTATTATTGAAGGGTCTTGTTGCACTGACATGGCAACTTTGCTAATCAGTGTTTTGTTTTTATTATTGTGTGATCTAAACTGTATTAGTCTGTTCTCACAGTTTTTCCATGTTACATCATAACATTCTTACTTAGGGCTTGGGGTGTCATGTGGCACAAAAGGCCCCAATGCATCAAAAGGGCCCTATTATTTGAATGAAGCTGATGACCCCCCCCCCCCGCATTAGGAAAAGAGAAATAACAAGTAAGGGAAATGTATATCCAATGTCATTGTATTGTTATTTGTTATCTTCCTAGTCAATATCTGTTAGACTGCAGGTGTACTGCAATTACTAATTTATGCATGGAAGAAATTGAGGATTCAGCCATCAACTGAACCCCCATTCCCACGAGATACTAGGAACGCTATGTTGACGACAGTTCTTGTATCATGACAAAGAATGCAGTGTCCTCCTTCCGTGACACACTTAAGTCCATGGTGCCTCACATTTCTTTCAGCATTGAACACAAAAACAATTGTGAGATATTGTTCCTTGACACCCTAGTTTCTCGAGACAACGGCAAACTCATTAACGTCTATTGAAAACCTACTCACGCTGACAGATACCTGGATTTTCATTGCTATCACGACAAGAATCACAAAATCAGTACTGCTGCGACACTTATACATGAAGCCACAAATTTACCCAACACCGATACGGGAAGAAAGAAAGAAATCAAACGAGTCTACTCCGCATTGGAATCTAATGGATACCCTGTGAACCTGATTGCCGACATCGAAAGAAAAAAGAGAGTTCCACGCTGAGTTCCTACACCTGAAGAACTTGTTGGAATGTTTTTCAAATGGGTTGACCTAGCACATACACGTGGAGTCGCGACGCTTTTGTATATCAAAGGCCTTACAGAACCACTAACACGGTTGCTCAGACATCATGACATACTTGTCACTAATAAACCAGTTATAACACTCCAACAAGAATTCCCAGCCGCTAAATTCCGGCTGGAAGAAGAAGACCAATGCAATGTTGTCTGCAAAATTCCCTGTATCACATGTTCATGGAGCTATGTTGGCAAAACTGGACACCTCAAGACCCTTGAGTCTTGTCACAGTGCAAAAACTGTTTATGCTGACAATAACTCACATGTGCTCCCCAGTCAGTATCGCATTCCTTTAAACAAACATTAGCTGTCTTACTGTTAGCATTTGTATTTTACATTCTTTCGTATTTATTATTCCTTTACTTTGTAAATATTCATTTTACATAGTCACTTTATTGTATCCATTGAAGACAACAGAACGGTGTTGGAAAGCTGATAGATTTTAAAGAAAATTTTGAACCAGAGAACGTTTTATTGTTATTTATTTTGCAAAAGCGACTGTTTCTCAAAGAAGTGAAACAAAAGACTCTGAGTCTGTCTTTTCTGCAGACCATGTGTCATTTGCTTGAGACAACCACGAAATGCAGGTGTGGTGAGTGATGTCCTGATGTGCGTGTTGTTGATGACATTTTGGAAATTTAGGTGGCCAGAAATCGAATACAACATGGTGGACGGTCATGCGTACTGCGGCGATTTTGCGGAATTTAAATATGGCGAATGTAGAAAGCTTTGTGTGTGAAATATATAAAATGCAGCCGTATCTTGGTAAAATAAAGTGGATAGTCAAAATGTGCACATCTAACGCGCCAAAAAAAACAATGACTACTTATATGAACTCGCACGGTCCAGCGGTTTGCTTAAGTTAGGCCACAGTTGCATATGCTTTTAGCCTTTTATGGCGACTTAGATGTCCTAAAATTGCCTTTGATTACCATTTTCCCTGTATCACCAGACCGACGTAAGTGGGTGTTTACAAATTGTGCACGTCAGATCTTCCACTGGGATCAATTGTCCATTTGAGGCCTATTCAGAGGCACAGAAAGCTGTTTAAGTTTGGGCAAACGGCTTCCGAAAAGCCAGTATTTTATGCTTTACTGGAGTCGGTCTTCTGGGTAAAAAATGAGCTCAGAGGTAGGAAGAAAGTCCGGGTGAAATCGAGTAAAAAGAGTCCAATGTGCAACGAAAACAGTCGCCATCTTAAAAACACTAAGCGGCCTAGCTTTTCAGCGAGTTACCGCTGTACAAGAGCCATTGACTCTCATAGTCTCTCACAGTGGAAAATTATGCTAATTTTGACTGACCTTTGTATTCGCTGATTTCCTTTCAAAGGCACTGGTTTTATAAACCTAACACTAATTTAATTGTAGAAACTAACTTCCAAAGCGAAAATGTCTGATAGACGCCCTTTAGAAAATACTCTTTTTACCCTAGAGCTACAAGAACTTGGAACAGTGTAGCCTTCCCTTGCATCGGGAGCCCGGTCAAAAACCCAGCCAGGCCGGGCTTTCCACGTTTTTGGCCAAGCTTACCAGGAAAATGCGGCCGGGTAAAGCCTGGCAAGTCTGGCTACGGCCAAGTTTTCTTGGCAACTTTCGCCCATGATTCTTTTGGACCGCATCACGATCAGGGCCTCTGGCCACCTCCATTGCCGGAATTCGACGATTCACAGACTCATTGTCAAATATGACAAATCTGATTGGCTGAAAATATGGAAGGAGTAGTTAGCACATGCTCAAAAATCGGGTCTGGCCAGAGTCCACGTTCATGGTGCTGACCAAAAGAAAAGTGGTCTCTGGGGACAAGATTGACAGTATGACATGCATGATGCAGCCAGCTGGTCTATCCAACAAGTTTCATTACTCCTTTCCTGTATTGCACAGACTTTTTTGTTTGTGAAATACCAAGCACATATTCCTCCAAAAATATAAAACACATTTTCAATGGTTTGGGGTATTCTATGTTAAAAACGTGGTGGATGGCATAAATTGAAAATAGTGCCTCGGTGTAAAAGGACATCTCTAAAAGCACCTCATTGTCTACCACCACGAAAATTTGTGCCACATCCAGTGATCCATCAACTGACACAAGGTGGCTTTCGGGAGACAGCTTTTGAATAAAAGAGTTGAAGTTTTCTTTTTCCTGAAAAGAAAGGACAATAAACATCATCAGTATGATCTTTGTGATAAAAACAGAAGGGGAAGGTTTCCCAGTTGCCGCTCCAGAGCTTTGGAGTTTACTACCTGACTGCATTAGACACACAGATTTGATGAACATTTAAAAATCTTTTAAATATACTTGTCTGGGGTTTTTATTTTTACAAACATTTAAGTATTTACCTTGTTAAAGTGTAGAAAGCTCTCCGTTGTTCCCCAGGCAGAGGACAGTGCTTGTGGGATGAAACATGTCTTATCATCTGTTGGAGATTAGAATTTTACAGGTCAGCCACCAAAACATCATAATATGAATCAACCAGCCAACTGCCAAACGACGGAAAAACAAAAAACAGGCTAGATCGAGACAATGAGATGGCAACTGAAAACTTCCCTGAGGTTAATAATAATAATAATTATAAGGTTTTTAGAGAACTAACTGTTATTAGCAAAGAAATAAAAAAGAAAAGGAAAGAAAAGGCTGTTGAAGATTTGCTGTCTAGGCTGTAGTGTTGCATTCTTCTGTGTAAACACATACCTGCCAACCTTACAAACTCAGAAATAGGGACCACCCCACCCCCCTCACCCCAGTCCTGGGGTAGTGCCCTGCCCAACCACTGAGCAGGGTCCAGGATGCTCCAGGGTTTTTGCATTAATATTTAAAAAATTACAATTCTCAGATGTTGTTTAATGGTCTCAAGCACTACATGTATTGTACAAAACAACCGGATTTTAAAAACCCAGTTCCAAATTTTTACAAATCGAAATGTCTCTTTTCTCTCTTGAAAATCGGAATGCCCTGATTTTTTAAGGTTTTAGACTCAAAAAACAGGACAATTCCGATTAAACTGGGATGGTTGACAGGTACGCAAACAGCCAGCCAAATAATATCACAATTCTTAAGCTGAATTTCATAAGACCTTTTTGGACAATCAGAAACCTCTTTGCTTACCTTAATCAAGTCCTTCTTCATCTTCAAGTTCCTCTGTGGAGGAATGATCCTGGGCAAACTCCCAGAGCTTGGGAACAGTGGCCGTCCAGGCTTCTCGTTGTTGTTCACCGCTTGTCTGGGCAATCAGTTGCATTTCAATCATAAGCTATATTGTTTTTAAGAGGGAAAATAAGATAATTAATGGTAAGGCTAAAAGTAAAGAAGGCCTGTAAGCCATGTGCTAAATTAATCAGTGTGTCATTTTATTCCGCTTTCCCTGGAAGCAGGGTTAAACAACAACAGTGGCCATGGCACTGCCAACTTATGGAGACCAGGCCACCACCAGGAACTTCATAATCTCCTTTTATTGAGCAGCAGATTTGATGTAATCACTTGATCATATTTTTCAAGCCTGGATATTGTTGGACAATCTTTTTCACTGTGCCTCTTCCCTTTAAGCCCTCAAGCCACTCTCTTCTTTTGGCAAATGATGCCGTCATCAAGGAGTGAATTTTCTTGATGTTTGGATTTGTCTTCTCCATTTCTTTCTGAAGGTGCTGAAGATGTGACTCTTGCATATAGTCACTCTCCAGTACCTTATCTTTTTTCTTCCTTGACTTTTCCACTGGCTTTCTATTATAGTAGGCCTTCTTCAGCTGTACTAGGACTGAGGCCTAATTTGGAGAAAAACAACAAAGTAATAATATTGCTACTGGTTACTAACCAATTTTACATAATAGTAAATGACATTCAACCAGGCCTGAAAATTTTGCTTGCTGGTTTTACCTACCACAGGAGCGAAACAAAATCAAAGTCTGGTAGAATGATTGAACAATCAATCCTTTGTTGAGGATGATGTGCTCATTGCAGATAATAGGGAAAAAGTCCTTATACTCAAAGGTCAAGAAATATACTCAGAAAGGGGGTGGGGCAAAGAGGATGTTTGCAAATGCTCATACAGAGATTGGTTGTGTTCCAATCATGACAGAACTGACAGTGATTGTTCCCTATTCATCTTAGCTGGTTTTCTAAAATTTTGTAACTTTTTAAAGCTGCTACAGTACATACGCTTACCAAATACACAACACATCAAGACTTATGAGGTGCACCAAGTTAACCTCGGAACTTACCCATTGCTTAAAGACATGCTTCCTTATTGGGGGGGAGAGGATCTCCTAACTCAGGCACCATATCAACTATCTTCTGTGCACAAATTTCAAGCTCAGCATTGGTAGGCTTATCCCGACCAATGTGAGCTTGCAAAATGATCAAACTGTTTCTGATCATCTCAGTTCTGGCTTTGCTAGTAATCCCAGTGCCATCTGTTCTGCATTTCTTTACACTACTTGGAACCACCAGAGATAACTTGTGGTATAGCCCACCAAGGCCATTGTCTACTTCAACAGGCTCATATTCTTTGTGAAGGCTGGATGTGGCAGACTTGGGGTTTACCTTAAATGGAATAAGTACATAATGGCATTTAAAAGTGTGTTATTCTTATTGCTGTTTCTTAATTTTGCCATCTTTTCTTTGTTCCAAGCTTTACCCAATGCATTTACCTAAGGTCATTGTGTTTGTTATGACATCGCCATAACTGCAAACAGGTCTTATTGGAAACAGCAGTGTTTTACCCGAGAGCAAGATCAACTTGTCCAGTAAGAAATCATTTATTGAATGACATGCTCACAGACAGACGGGGCAGCTTATTCCTGATGGGCCCGGGAGATGACAACTATTTGGAAAAAAAACATGAAAATAGCAGTTTTATTATTTTCAACTCTAGGACCGTGGACCACAAGCAATTATGTATAAAGTTTACCCTTAAAGTTTACTTCCACCACCACTACTACCACTGTTCTCCTTAAACAAAGCGTCATTACCGTAATCAGGCTTCATACACATTGCCCAAAAAACTCCAGACATTTTCCTTTTACCAATCTGGAAAACTTGACTGGAGATTTCCATGCTTTGCAAGAATTCCAGACTCCGTACAAAGAACGTATTATCTATTAATTAAAATACTATTTATGAAAGAAAGGAATGGTGTGTGTCTATTAGTCAAGAGTGAAGAAGCATATGTTACCCTCAACATACTTGTGTCTAACCAAGACTTTGCAATAAAAATGGCATTTGCAGCCTTGTATCCAGAGTTTTACTGGTGGGTGTAGCAACACTTTCCTTGACACATTTAGACAGAAATTCTCTACTGATAAAGTTTTCACTTGTTGTGCCCCCAACCCTGTCTCCCCATCTGGTGATCATTTGGTTTATAATTCACAGATGCATACAAGTTTGCATTACCTTACTGGCCCCAGCCTTGCGGGAAGATGGTAAGGAACTTCCTGATATTTCACTGCCTGCCACAGAGCCTGGGCCAGTATCTTTTTCAAAAACCTAATAATAAGTGGCAAAACAAAAAACAAAACATAATTACTAGGGGAAGTTGACACTAGACAGTGCCCCCGGTCTTTTGATCCTATCTGATTTGAATGAAATGAAAACTTCTTTGTGTTGATTTTTGGGGGGTTGTAAATGTGCGTGAAACTGTAGCTTGTGGTTTAGTGTCATGAGGTTGAGTTGCTGCCGTAGTTGTGTAAAGGGTGAGGTAGTGATGGGCACTGAGAAATTGAAGATAGCTCAATTTTATTGTAAAATAACATTTTTCTGTTAATACATAACTGTAACAATCTTTTAAACATGAACAGAAACTATGTTTATAATTATATTGGTCTTGTGACAAAATGATGAAATGTTTTGTACCCCAGTGAAAAAAACAGAACTTTAACATTCGTACTTAATTACTATATAATCTGTTGTTGCGTGGCAACAAAATGTT
>Ga0126336_10001568_pt1 | contig 12148 bp, 6 predicted proteins | sample SidCmetagenome_FD_92530 | JGI IMG/M metagenome (GOLD analysis project Ga0126336, IMG submission 92530) | Coral microbial communities from El Islote,Puerto Morelos, Mexico - Siderastrea C C metagenome | ecosystem: Host-associated > Invertebrates > Cnidaria > Coral | place: El Islote,Puerto... | reverse complement strand
GCCTGACAATTATAGCTCCAAATTCCTCTAATCATAGTGCTGACCTTCGAATTCCATCTGTAGATAGCATTTTAAAGAGGAACGCTTGTTTATTTGTCTTTAATTGTCTTCATGGTAATGTGTACAACCCTTTCAAAAGCTAATTCGTGAAAACTAACCATGCTCTAAATACAAGAAACAATCATTTATCTGTCCAGCTGCCAAGGATGAAACTGGAGATTGGCCGTCAAAGTTTTTATTTTTTAGCTGCCCTATGTTTTTAACTCTTTACCACTAGACATTAGAAAACAAAACTCTAGAATTTTATTCAGAAAACAGCTTAACGAACACTTTATGTGTTGAATCAATTGTTCATCCTCATCTACTTTATGAAATTTTTATAATTTAGACTCTTGACCTTAGATTAGACTTAAGATTTTAGTTTTTAGATTTTAGATTTTAAATATTTGGCTTTTTTTTTTTAGGCTTTTATGTTACAGGACCCCATTAATAATAACAGTGCTCTTGCTCTGAAGGTTATCCTGTTAAAATATTAGCTTATTATTATTTATATTATTATTATTATTATCATTATTATTATTATTATTATTATTAAGGCTGCCATGGAAAACGAATAATAACCCTTTCTTTAAAAAAAAATGGCGGGCTCAAATAACCTGCTGATTCAAAGAAACGCCAGGTCCACCACGCCAAGTTCGAAATAAACGCCGGGGGCGTTTAATTGAGAAAATACGGTATAACTAAATTCTGGATATGCTTCTGTCTGCTCCAACAGGTTGAGTGGAAAAGTCTATACAAGAAAATGCCAAGCTTTGTTGGGGATTTTAATATTTAAATATGAATCTCACGTTATCAATGTTATTGATAAAAGGTGTTGATTTAAATGAATTAAAAACAGGATGTAGTTGAAGCATGAGATTATCTTTTTATTGCGTTTTCTTTACTGGATAAGTTTTCTCGTATGTGATTACCTCATTATCATCAAGTTCCCGCCATAAACCAGAATAATAAGTCACGCTATTTTACTTTTCCCACCGGGTGTTTAGAATACTCATATTAGGCTGAATTTGAATTTATTAGCTCCAGTAAAATGATTTCGAGGTTGTTGATTGAGTTTCCGGGGATACCAAAGTGGTCTGATACAGATGGAAGTCAACGGAAAATTAATTAGGAACTGTCCTTTGTGTCAATCCCACAGATAAACAATCAATATGTCATGAAACATCTTATACCAAACGCTCTATCCCATACAGCGTGGCTCTTCGATTTCGGAGAATCTGTTCTACTCAAGCTATCTTCAACAACAATAACTATACCCGTGCAACTTATATTATAGCGCTAACTCCAGTCAGTTCCAAGCGCTTCAGAATGCTAAAATACGAGTTAAAAAAATTAAAACAAGCTACGGGGAAACAAATACACCAGTGAAATAAAACAAACTACTGGTACGCCAAATCTAAAATGAAAAAAGAAAAAAAAAAAAAAAAAAGGTAGACCTGTTAGCGAAAGATGGCGCCAACAGGATATTTAGTCAAAAGAGGCTAAATCAGCTTTCACTTTCGTCAAAGAGCAAATTAAAAGAGTATATGTAATGATGCTTTACAAAGAGTTTGAAGTAACATTGAACCCATACAATCCTCTCTTAGCATACTGGCGTACATTAATTGTAGTTACTGGCAAAATTTTCTTCTGTTTTGTTCAATTTGTTACTCATAGATCACATGCAAGGCTTAAATCGTGTGATGGTATAATAGCCAAAAAATAACGTCTGAACATACGGATCCTTAAATGTAGTCATTTAATGAGCGCCATTTAACAGTCCTCTTTTTCAAAGGGAGGTGGCTGGTCTTTCAATCTCCAGAGAAAGTTTTTCTGGTTTTCGTTTTTGTTTTGTTTTCTCTCGACAAAAGGCAGTTTTCAACGTCCTCCTGATTAAACAGCCCCATCCTCTGTTAGCAAGAAACGTCTAACAATAGAATCAGCTTCAACAAACTTTAGCAGATGGCCAAGACAATATGTGCTGAAAGTGATCTATATAAAATATACGCCTATAGGAGATGTTACAACAGAACAAAGGGTCTGTAAACTAAAGATGGTCGTCCTGTTTTTGCTGATTGTGGCCATTTTCGAAACTTCGCTTACGGAAGGTAAGTAAATAAAAATGCAAAATATTTGAAACCGAGACACGCTTTCTAGATTATTCCAGTCTGAAATTAATTGAAAGTTTCAATAGCTGCCGCATGATTTTATCAAATCGTTTCAGAAAAACCCTACTTAAAGATACATAGGAAGTTTATTTTATGAAAGGCAGGAACAATGTTTAATAATTTTACTCATTGTGTGATACTGATGTCCTGCTGAATCGTAAAAATCGTTAATACAATCGATACGATGTCCAGTATACGCGTGAGAAACGAAAGCCCACAGCAAAGTAATAGGTCGTAAAACAGTTTAAGCTGACCACGAATCCACGCCATATGCATCTACTTGGATGCCAACAGGGAATAAGGGAATACTGCAATGCAGTTTTTAAGACGTTAGCCCTTAGCCCTTTGTTATTTAAACGGTGTGCATGTCACAGACACGGTCATCTCGCAGTGATTACAATAAATCAGTTGAATCATCCGCATATAATATCACATATAGGATGCGGCATGCGACCACCTTTCTCCCGAGTGGTGAATGGTCAAGATGCCAGCCCTCACTCGTGGCCGTGGCAGGTTTCTCTCCGTGTGCGAGGTAGACACATCTGTGGTGGATCACTGATCAGATCTGATTGGATAGTAACCGCGGCACATTGTGTGGACAGAAATCCATCGCCAAGTGCCTACACAGTTGTAGTGGGTAAGATAGGAGCGTTTTTCTGTATCAGTATTACCTGTTCTTAGCATCCGCCTAAACAGGATCTCTTCACCTGTATATTTGCCTGATGACAAAAGAGTGAAAGCACCTCCATAACTAATTCGTCAAAGTAAACTGCGTTAGACTAATTTAAGAGCAGTTCTTGATATATCATAATAATTGCTAAAAACGCCTTATTTTAAGCGTAATCTTTAGTTTTTCGCGCTATATGTCGGGCAGGTTTGCTCAGGACATTGAAGCAAAGACCAAACCTAGGAAATATAAATAGCACATAAATTTTTCAAAAACGTTTAAGCCTGTTGCATTTGCCGAGCCAAATGCAATTTAGAGGAAACATTACCAATTAATTTAATCTATTTCTTGATTATTGAATTAGTAAATGCTACAGGGAACTATCTCCCTTTTTTGATATTCTCAGTTTGCAATAATTATAGAATTATAAATATTTTGTATTTACATGTCATTACCAATCCTGATACGAAATACTTAAAATACATTAGTTAAATTGAGAAAGACCATTGCTGTACAATAAGCGTATTTAAATGAATTCAAGTTCGGATGTTTTTCGCTTGACTTCACCTGGAGTCACAAAACCCAACGAACTTGAACTTTCCACATCCAATCTTCCCTTTAAAAAGACAAACGTATGTGTTTTACACTACAGGTGGCCACAGACGAACTGGAAGCACGTCTGTGCAACAAACATTTCAAGTGAAGACTCTTCATAAACACAGTGGATTCACTATGCAGAATCTCAAGCACGACATCGCAGTTCTTCAGTTAGAGAGCCCTGCACAACTGAGTGACAAAGTCAACACAATTTGTCTCCCAGACCAAACGGCAGATCTGAATTCTGTCTGTTACATAACAGGTTAGACTTGACTTAAATGTCGAGGTATACAAATAAATAAGGGCCAAAATCTTAAGGTTTAAAACATAGCCAAAAAATCACAGTTTCGCAAAGTTTGAAGCTGTTTAAGTTGGTATTTAAAAATAAAATAGAAAAATACCAGACGTATTTACAGCACTACAGTTGGTGGGCGTGAAAAATCTATCACCTTTCTTTCAACCAAACTAAAGACAACAAGGAGCAGATTTTATCGCCACTTAATTTACCTTGGTTTATTTATCATCTAATTTACTTTAAAAGCTCCATCTCTTTTTCACTTAGAAAGGTCCTTAAATTATGACACAAAGGGACCACGCTTGAACTTTGCCTGTGGGAGGGATAGATGTCAGAAAGGCATTAAAAATTCAACAGTAGTTTTGACACGCTTTAAAGAGGATCTTTGAAGGATGTCACTCTCAAGCAATGTACAGCTGCACAGCTGAAACACAGCGGATGCCCGACTCTTTAAACAGCACTTTGCTGCAAATTGTCCGAAGCGTTAACGTCTCCATTAATTTGAACAGAAGATAAGTTACAAAAACGCTTACTTCTAGACTCGCCTTCGCCACAATCTCAAGCAATTTTCTCCCAATCTATTTTTTCTAACATTTATTATAAATTAAAATAAACCTTTTAAACAAACAATAACTGATTGAGAAAAAAAAATGCAGGATGGGGTCGTATTTACGGCGGAGGACCAGCGGCAGACATTCTTCAGCAAGCCAAGCTACCTCTCGTATCCCACAGTGACTGTAAGCAGAAGTACGGAATAGTGGACAGTTCTGCTCATTTGTGCGCGGGAGAAGGCCACGCTGCTGCTTCGGGGGGATGCAACGGAGATAGCGGAGGTCCACTGGCATGTGAGATGGGAGGCAAATGGTACCTGCACGGCGCTGTTAGCTTTGGAAAACGGGACTGCCCTACAACCCACTATACTGTGTTTACCAGGATTAGCAGTTACAAATCCTGGATATCACAGAAAATAGGTAAGACTGAACGTAATTTTGATCGCAAAAGCTGCTTTATATTAAAGAATGTTTCACTGCATTTTTATTCCATCTTTAACCTCATTTAACTTCTGCACCCGGCCCACTACAGCAAAGAGAGCTGTGTTGTCCTGAGAGCGATGGCACATGTTTTCTTTCAATGACACCGAGCGCCTCGAGCGATAGTTCAGCAATAAAGCATCTAAATAGCACGCCTGCGATTACCGTAGGGGAGAAAACAGGAAAATATTGGTGAAACGGATGCAATATGTGTTTGAAATGGTAGGGAGATTAATTTCAGCACACTTCCTTAAAAAGTTATTCTCCATGCCTTCATTCAGCTCTAATATTGATATTCAAGAAAAAGTGTAAGAGCAAAAAAATGGAAAACATTCAAGTTCGAACGCTGTGTCCTACCCATCTTTTTAAGCCACTTTGCACATTCAATCTACCGGATGATTTGCAGTTTATGGTGATAGTATAAGGAATTACGTGTAAGAACGATGTACCTTTTAGGTTTTCTCATTTTTCGTTTTCCAGGAGATGGGGGTTTACCATCACCACCACCTCCACCCACACCACCCTCAGGAACTTTACCACCTCCACCTCCCGAAACTCCACCCCCGCAAACACCACCACCTCCCCCTGGCGGTAAGTGATGCTCTTAATTTTACTTAATTTCGGCAATAATAATAATCTCAAAAAATAAATTATCTCGTGCTGATGATCTAAATGAGAAAGGTGGGGTATTTTAAAGGGCAACTCGTGTTGAATGCCCCGAAATAATAAAGCAAATGTCGCTAGTTAGGGATTTAAACGCTTAAGGAAATAGTAGATTAAAGAAAAATTATATTCTCGTCTTTGGCCCGTTAAATTTACCATCCATTTGACGCTTTGGCCTAAGACCTCTTTTTTTTTTAAATTTTAACTTACGGTTATCGTAAATCTAAAGTGAAACGGGTAGGTTTTGAGAAAATTCGATAATTAACACTTGATATAAATCTTTTTTTCTTCAAGTTTTACAACACTAACGTTCCCAACAGTCCCAGCAGTGGCACACATTTTACATTTATATGAATTCTTCGTTCGGAGTTCTACTAAATACCCTGGTTGCACAAAAAACGAGTCGTTTTTTTTAGTAAAACGAAAGCAAGGGTAGCAAAATATCGGTTGCTTTAAGGCTCTTAGGTGGCAAATAAACGAAGAAAAAAAGCGACCAGGACTTGAGCAGAGAGGAAGCAGGGACATTCGAATGCACCATGTTAATAACACTACATAAGCATACGTTTCCTTTTGTTCAGCAGCGTAAGACCATGTAGTTTGAACTGTTTTCACACAGATATTTTTCATCAATTACATTTAAAACGGTATGCAAGACTTGTACTGAGAAAAGACTAGTGCTTGATATGTCAGTTTCTATATAACGATAAACATCATCCAATTTTGCAAAAGCGCGACTTATAATTATGGCGTTTAAAGATAAACCATGAGCTGCAAAGTTCTGACAGTTTGTTGTGAAGAGGAACTCACGAGAATTCCTGTGACGTTTTGTTCAGACAATTTTAATTATTTGGTATCTCATTGATTATAGACCAAAAAGGGCAGTTTTCATAGAAGGACATTACATTCGATCTATGAGAAGGACAGATAGGTCATTGCCTCTGACTCAACGTGATAGAAATTTTCACCATGCTTAATTACCAATGCAAATGCGGCTGTGAACAAATTTCGCAATGAACAATATGCTGAAACTGAGTCGTTTTTCATTTACTTTTTTAGCAAAAATAACTGAATTTTCGGTATGTACGTCCTTTCACTGCTCTAAATTATCAAATCAACAGGCTGCACAGACGACTGGGATGCATGCTTCGCCAACAAACACTATTGTCATCTGGACAACGTTAAGCAGCTTTGCAAGAAATCTTGTGGAATCTGTAAGTACAAGAAAATTGGTCGACCAACAGATCTAAGTTTAAGGTGCAAAGGTTAACAGACATTCCAAGTAGTTTATAAGATTTTTACTTAGTTTAAACACACACACACACACACACACACCCATTTTTACTACCATCGTGACCTCAAATTTAAGTTGCAGAATGTTGGAACAAGATTTTTTTTTTGGCCAGTGTAAAACAAAACGGGTATCTTCCAAGTCGTTTTTTTTCCCCATCATCACCGTTGACGATCACTCCCCTCAGTTTTCGCTTCATCGAGTGGGTTAGCCTTTTACACGACGATAAATTCTGGCACTATATCCTAAGTCTGAATAAGCACTTTTCCATTTTACTTTCTTAACATGGTAGCCTCATCAAATAATAGGACAAATATTTTAGTCTGGCTAAAAGATATCACGAACGCAGACTTAAGTCCCTTAATTTGTTGAACATATATGATTCAAATTTCCCGCGTCCGTCACTATCCTTTTAGTATTATGTGGTTCCCAGTAATTCACAGTAAACCGAAACCATGACCTTCTTATTTTAAAAAGTCCTTGCAAACCATGCTTTTTTGTGCTATCTTTCAGGCTGAGACAACGAGAAAAATCTATGAAAAGCTACAAGCATTTTCAAGCCACAAATGCGCGTATCGTATTCGCAACCTGATTATTCTTTTGTCATTGAAATGTGGCAGGATGTTAGATATGATTAGAAATAAAAACAATATTTGGTCGTGGAATAAAGCGCCAGTCACTGCCGTCAACTCTGTAAAGGACACCACCATCAAAATAAGGAACTCAAGCACAGACGTTCTTGAGCCAAGGACGGCAACCGGAGGTTGAATGTGTCCTTCATCCCTCACCTGACGCCATCATGTCCATTATGGCAGGCCACTAGACACTGAAACAAGAGTTTCCTCGCCTTTGAGGACAAGGTAGAACAAGCAAACACAGGGAACATTCAACTTTTCCGGTTGACGTCCGGGGCTCAAGAACGTCTCTGCTTAAGTTCCCTAATATTCAGCGGGGTACAAGGGACTGAAAACTGAGAATTGTAAATAATGCCAACTTAGTACCCATTAATCTCCTATTCCCTAGGACTTGTTTTCTTGTTGAAGACGAGCGCAAAGGGAACGGTATATATATATGCGATTCGGTGACCTCAGGAGTTTTGGCTAGAAATGAAAAGCAAAGAACAAAAACAAAAGAAAGAAATAAGTGGGAGGGGCCACCTTGTTCTAGGAGTTATACAGGCAACCAATCGCAGCATCGTCAAGCGTCAAAATGAAATTAAAGCTAAAGCTAAATGTAAGAAATGAAAATAAAATAAAAATAGCTGAGTGCGTTTGTCACAAAGAAGATGATCATGCTAAAGTAAAAGTGGCTGAGTAAAACCCTTCAAAATATGGAAAAAGTATGTTAATATAACAAAGTACAATTAACCAATTTTATTTTGTCGTTTCTTGATAGAAAGTTAATATAACGGAATACTTACGAAGTAGAACCAGTAACAGCAACGGGAGAACCGTTAAAGAAAATAATCTGTCCGGAAAGGGCCGGGATACTTGTGGAATGTAAGCTTAACCCTCGGACTCCCTCCCCCCCATCTAGCTTTTCTTGAATTTTTCCAAGACGAATTATCATCTACACCTGCCGTTTACAGTAGCTGTGCGCATATCCCTTTAAGACACATTTTGATACAAGTTTGGTGAGAATCGGTTGCTCTGGTTACAAGATTTGACGTCATAAGTAGCAGGTGGTCAAGCCATTTCTGAAGAAATATGCGTGTTATTTACCCTTTTTGGGTGGAAAATGCAAACAAATGTCAGCAAAAACCAGCAAAATGTTTAATTATGTCATATTCTACATGTCGAGCATCAAAACTTTCCAATTTTTAACGTTTATTTGACGATTTTTAATTTTTGGGAAAATCCAAGACGGCGCCCAAAATGTCAGCCATCTTGGATGACGTCACAGGCCCCCAGCGGCGCGGCAACCCATAATATGTACCTCATCTTGTAGAGCACATCACAGGCTTTCTACTGAAGTGAAACCTTTTTGAAATATTGTAACGTAGCGAAAAGCCCGGGGGGGGGAGGGGGTGTCCATGAGCCACCCCTTTATACCACAGTGGGGGGTGTGACCTTGCTTGTATGTCCGATGGTTACGTCCCTCATCCCTAATCCTAGAAAGCCTTTAAGGTGGCTCCTTAGAGTTTCTACAAAAGTGACTTTACGAACTGGCAAGAGTTACAAAAGAAACCCTACTTCTGTTGTCTTGCAATTTTTGTTCCTGAGATTTGCCAGTAAGGTAACCAACATAATTACCCTTAAATGTAAAGAAGATCACCACTGATAATTACCCTTATTTTTCAGTTTTTGCTTCTTAGGCATAGGCCGTTGCCGTGGCAACAAAACACCTAAAGAATGACGGTTATTTTCCATTAATTAATCTTTATTCTTTAATATTTTGATTTTCCCTCAGTGAAATTTTTTTAAGTTTTCCCATCTTGTGAAAATGATTTTTACTAACATTTTGCAGGGGGAAAAATATGGGGTCGTTCAGACGGTTTCACCGTCATCACGTGATTTCTTATTTTTAACCACTAAATTTACTTGCTCAGACAGAATTTTCCGAAAAATAGTATGTGGAAGGTATCGTTAGTTTCTCAAAATGTGCAAAATTAAAAAAAATCACCGAACAAAACGCGAGAAAACTCACTGTTAACTTTGCTTTTTTGGCTATGCTGACGTCATAAAATGTCAGGAAAATCTTACGATTTCAAGTGAGCGCGCGCAGATTACTACAGCTCACATCATCAGCGCGCGCGCGGTCATAAAACTATAGGGAGCCAACTTAAACCTGTCCATAAATTGTAAAACAAATTAACTTTCTCTCTTTGCTGCTTTCATTTCGTTAAAAGCAGTTGTTGTGAAAAAAGTAAAAATGATAAGATTTGGAGCCTCTTCGATAAGAAAACAAATTTCTCAACCCAGGACAAGATTCAGCTGCCCTTATTTGTGCAGTTGGCTACCTTGAGGAAACGCAGATGGTAAATATCGATGTTAAGTCGGTCATAGACTTGAATATTTGCTCTTATTATTCAGTTGTTTACACCGTTTCAGTGGGTGAATGAATGGCGTTTAGAGTTTTTACCCAGAGGAAGGGTGGGGTTTTCTTCTCATATTTAGTGTGATGTTGGAAAACGTAACCAATATTAACCCAATACCTTGAGCTCTTTGCCTTATTCAGACCTATTTACCCTTTCCACTATCCTGGCTTAAGCATCAAAACAGTACACATCATAGAACAAACCGCGCCAAACAGCAAAACATCAAAACACGCACACACAACAGCAGCAGCAGCAGCGGCAGCAACAACAACAACAACACAAAATAAAACAAACAATGGAGTGGCAGATACCCACATAGATTACGCGTTGGAAATGTGTATAAGGTGCCTTAATTCGACTATTTATATAAAAGGGTTCTCTTTAACAATTAGATTATGAGCTCGAGATTTCTATCACACATAGAAATCTCGAGCTCATAATCTAATTGTTTTAGTATAAATCTCGATTAATATTCCACTAAAGGAAAAAGTTTTACATCATTGCACTGTTATTTTGAAGTATAAGACTGTGCCTGCCACTCACCTTTTCGCTACTCACTATCTATCACGGAATAGATAGCGAGTAGGGCAGCCAATCAGATTGCAGCATTCACGATAGAACGCTAGTAGATTTATACTAATGATGTTTTCTTCTGTCTATAAGATTTGGAACATCTTAAAGACAGAGGAACGTTTTCATGTTTTTATTAGAGTCAGTGCTGATTTGGATAAGAGTTTTCTGAAAGCCTGAAAAGGTAGTTTTTTTTCATTTAGCGTCATTCATCTTCCAGTAGAATCAGCTTCAGCAAACGTTAGCTAGACTGCGAGTAGTCTCTAATTTTGGCGATTGTGATTGTGGAGCGGGCAAAATACACACGCGCGCGCGCGAAAGTTCGAGGAGACGCGACGCGAAGGGAGCCCGCCCCACAATCGCCATCGCCAAAATTAGAGACTACTCGCAGTCTAAACGTTAGCCGGTGACAAATGCTAGTTGTGTAACATGAGGATTATAGTTTTGATACTCAGAAAGGGAAACTGAAAGAGGTTGATCTTGAGGATCTTTAATTCCAAGTTGATCTCTTATCTTCTGCTGGTTGTGGCCATTTTCTGCCCTTCCTTTTCCGACGGTATGTGGAAAAAATTTAGTATTCTTTCCAGATCTAGGAGAAGTTAGCTAGAAAAATATTCCATTGAAGCAATTTATTTTAACAATAACTGTCCAAACCGCTAAAGGTTGTTCTATAAATATCTTCATTTGTTATCATTGTGTTCTTTTAGGTTCATTGTTGGCTGTATTTTTAAGGTTAAATCGCTTTTGGTCGATTGTTCGATTCACTGAAAAAGTTGTAATTCTCGGCTTAACTCTAAAGTAATGGCACAAAGTCTTAAAAATTGTTCACAGATACTGATGCCTATAGTTAAACCACTCATCCACCATTTCAGTGTTGGAGCGCTCTTCTAATATTACACGACAGGTGAAAGACCGAATTGAGAAGCGGAAGGGGAGAGGATGAGTCATAAGTTTTAAAGACTCGAGCATTACGAATACGATAAAGTACAGCGAGTAAACGTTGATGAAGAATACACTTAAGCAAAATTTTGTCAGCATTAAACGAATCGTCCTTTCCACTTTGCACCTTTTCTGTTAAACACTTGTGCATAGCATTCTAAGCAACCAAATTAGACCAAGCCTGCGTTTTGGTAAGAATCAGTAGTACTAAAGTTTTTGCTACAAAAAGGACGTGGCATGCGTCCACCTTTTGCCCGAGTGGTGAACGGTCAAGATGCCAGCCCTCATTCGTGGCCTTGGCAGGTTTCCCTTCGTAAGCCCGGTGGACATATTTGTGGCGGGTCACTCATCCGATCCGACTGGGTAATAACCGCGGCGTATTGTGTAAACAGAGAGATCCATCACCAAATTCCTATACGGTTGTAGTAGGTAAGTTGTACTTTGTTTTATGTGTAAGCGCTTTCCAATACCAAAACAGCATTTGCGGCGAGCCTTTCTTCAAACTCACAGGCCTTGAAACCTGAACCAGTTTTTTTCTATTTCGTGGTCCGTGCAATTTCAAACGTCCTTTTGCGCTCATGATACTCGATCATTATAAAAGGTGATGTTGCTTAAAATTTCTTTGGTCGTGTTTAACGGGAAAATGATATTCTCGGGATTGTCTACAAATGTGGGGTACGGTCGAACGCCAGTCCATAGCCTGACGAACACAGGACCTCAGAAATAGTTAAAAAAAAAAAAAGAGAAAATGGATTCAAGGACTTTCACAGGTAGAGAGGCTTTTTAACGATTTCCACAAAAAACAATCAATTATAACCTCGCCAGTGACAAAAACGTAATTAACGCAGTGAATC
>Ga0126336_10001567_pt1 | contig 12151 bp, 4 predicted proteins | sample SidCmetagenome_FD_92530 | JGI IMG/M metagenome (GOLD analysis project Ga0126336, IMG submission 92530) | Coral microbial communities from El Islote,Puerto Morelos, Mexico - Siderastrea C C metagenome | ecosystem: Host-associated > Invertebrates > Cnidaria > Coral | place: El Islote,Puerto... | reverse complement strand
CACTCCACACCACACCACACTACACCAGATCTCACCACACCACGCCAAAGCACTCCACACCACACCACACCACACCACGCCACGCCACACCACACCACACCTCTCCACACCACACCACACCACACCACACCACACCACACCACACCACAGCACAATACACTACACCACACCTCCCCACACTACACCACACCTCCCCACACCACACCACACCACACCACACCACACCACACCACAGTACACCACACTAGACCACACTACACCACATCACACCACACGACAGCACACCACACCTCCCCACACCACAGTACATCACACCACACCACATCACATCACACCATACCACGCTACGCCACACCACACCACATCACACCACGCCACACCTATCACACCACACCAAATTATACCACACCATGCCACACTACACCTCATCACACCATACTACACCACACTACACCACACCTTATCACACCACACCACACCAGACCACATCACACCACACCACACCACATCACACCACACCACACCACACTACATCACACCACACCACATCACACCACACCACACCACACTACACCACACCACACCACATAACACCACATCACGCCACACTACACCACATCAGACCATATTAGACCACGCCACAGCACACCACACCACTCCACACCACACCACACCACAGCACAGCACACCACAGTACACAACAGTACACCTCACTACACTACACTACACTACACTACACCACACTACACTACACTACACTACACTACACTACACCACCACGGCTTTTATGCCAAATTTATAAGTGCTTTCCAAATTATTGTAGTAAAATGGGCTTAATATTAACGGTTTTAACTAAGTAAGCTATTTTTATCAATCGTTTAACTCAAACAAATCAAACATCTGAGTTCTTCCTCCTCTAACCCTGTAAGTAGGAAAAAGTTCAAAATAAAATGTTACAAGAAGTAAGCGTTCTCTTTTAGCAGTATCGTTCCTGCGTCAGCTTTTTAACTTTATTTGCCGACATTTTTCGGGCGCCGGCAGCCAAATAAGCCGGTTGTCGATAAATGAGAGTGGCTATAGATATGAAGAGATTGTGAAGGTCTACAATGACAGCGGCAGCTGCGCCCTTTACAGGATTTATTTAGACAAAACATGTAAAAACAAAAGAAACACGTTCATTCTTCTTTTATCCTTCCCAAAAGTTTTACTCGTTCGTCGTTTGTTTCTCCATCTGCTTTATGCATTTTAGGTTCAAGTCTTTGTGTCTCTGAGTCATGAAGAAACGCCTCTTGTTCATTCGCCTTCGGCTCTCTGGGGAGAATCTATAAGCAATGCCGGATTTAGGCTGTGTTCACGTAAAACAGGGTCCAGAAATGAATCTGGAATAATTAATTGGGTGGCGTTTCAAGACCAACATGAGTTGACACATGGAAGCGTTACTTTTAGTGGAGCATGGACAACAGAAACAAAATGTAAAAAAGTCACCTTTTCTCAGGTGAGGCATTTCACTTAATACAAGATATAAAATCCACAAGGTTGAGAGAGCTTTGTCCTAAATGCTCTATCGACCGGCTTATGGTGTTAGGAAATTGTCCAGATTCCTTCTTTTACAGTGCGGCTACTCCAACCGGACCAGTTGGAAGAAAACTGACCAATCCCGACGCTAATTGAAAACAAAAGATAGCAAAGTTGTTTTGTAAACAACCAATAACGTTGAAGCAGACAGACAATGCACGTTCGAAAAAAAATTTGACACCGTAACCTCTGATTATGACCGCTCGGGAAACAGTCACGTCTACGATTGGTTGCTTTCGATCCTAGATGTGCTAAATTTTGAGCAGAGCATTGAGTCAGAGATGTCGAATTCGCAATTGATAATAAAATTTTCTCCCATAAACAGGCCTTTAAAACAATACTATCGCTTCAGCAGTACAGCTAATGAACGAGTTTGTTTGTCGAGCAAACCTTTTCCGAAATGAAATTCGGTAACGCAACAAACTTGCTTGATTCTGATAACCGTTCGCATAGCACAGCGAGTATAAACAAACACAGATTTAAAGATAAATATCGACATTTGCGCTCTTTGATCGTTCAATTATCAACGGAGGTTCCCAGATCTCCTTATTCACTAAGTGCTTTTTGAAATCAACAGGTGCTTATCGTTGATATATTGATTCTGGCTTTTGCAGCCCTTTCTCATGCTGCGGTCTCAATACTTCAAGGAAATCAAAATCCTTTATGTGAGCATGGTGCAAGACTGAAACGTAATCTCGTAATAGCTGGCAATGTCTGCGACTGTTGCCCTATATGCCGTATATGTCGATTCAGTCTTATTTGTATTTTCTTTGCAAAAGCCATTTAGGAAACGTTTACATTTACAATAAGCTTATAGCTTATGTGACGCGTAAAAACAATTCGCCAGTTTACAATCACATCGAGTCAACACTGCACCTGTTTGACAATGTTAAGAAACCATAACTGAAGCAAAGTAATGAAAAAGTTCGACTATTCCCCGAGAGGTCTGCAGAATGAGACAGTTTCAAATTTATTGGGAGATGTATTGTCTAGATCCTTCAACGTTATTGGTCACTTTATGAAAAAAATGCTGCCTTCTTTTGTTCTCAATTATCGTTTCGACTGGTCAGTTTTCTTCCAAGAGGCCTTTGAGTAGCTGCACTGTAAATATTCGCCCCTCCAAATTCTAAATAGACCCTTTCTCCCAAAATTAATACTCAACTGCATTTTGTACGATGAGTCAAGGTGTCCTTGTCAACATTTCACTGTGAAAAGCAAGATATAATTTAGCCCGTTGTGGCTGTTTATACGTAGTTACGAGGTCTGTGAAGTGATCTCAAACAGCTACTCTTTTTCTACCTGGTCGTCTTACTGAAGAGTAGACAAGATCCATTTTTTTTTACTTTGCCTTTGCTTTTAAATACCTGTAGGCAGGTATTTGGGTTGCTGTTGTTTCAAGAATTGATCGCAGAATTACGTACTCTGAGCTTGTCAGTTAAAGTCTTTTTTTAGTGTATTTTAGTTGAATCTGTCAAAGTAAATTTTGTCACAAATGACGTGCCAGAGAAAGAAACAATGCTTTTCCACCCCGTAAATCCTAATGGAAAAGTCATTTGATATTCTCCATCCTTGAAACATGGAAAGGTCATAACATTTCTCTGGAGACAGGACTAACAGCTTGACGTCACTGAACTGAGCAATAACGTGATTATCTAAACTGAGAAAAGGCGTTGTGCTCACCCCAGCATGATATTTCTAGCTATGTTTAAAACCCTGCTTGGTGGGATTTGAATCCGCGTCCTCCAACTCTGCGGTCTCGCGCTCAACCAACTGAGGTAACAACAGGGCGCAGAGATTTTTAACGTGTCTATGGATCTTGTGGAAGCTGAAAATGAGTCCAACGATACATCGTGGTATTCTTGTTTTGTATCCGTGAGGGGAAAAGGTCGCCCAAAACGCATGGCTCGTCGCCCAAGCCCCAGGGTGCCGAGAAGCCTTTCCACCGAAGCACAAAGTGCCATGTAGTAAGCTTAGTTGGGGCAATGCAGTCGGAGGCTGTCGCTTCAGGATAGGCTAGGATCTCACCTAAATGGGTAAACAAGAATCACATGCCGCTTCGTGGGTCACCTTTTCAGTTTATATTTTGCATGCTTAAAACCCCTAAAACTAACGGCTGGAATTGCTGCAAAATTTGATTCCTCATGACCCCCCTTAACCAATTATGCAGCGGTTAATGAGGACGTGGACTCGGTTGGCTAAAAAGGTACAATAATTGGTAATTTGTGCCACATTCTCCTATTTTGGGGGATTTCCTGTCCTTCTTTTTGCTTGCATTGAAGTTGCTAAATTGCCTTTAGCTAAGTGTTCCGCGAAAGCCCGCGAGTAAATCCACCAGCATCTACCGTGGGAACGGTCGGCACAAAGCCTTACCTCTGATTTAGTTCTTTTATGCATCTGGCCCCGCGGCCTACACATCTAACAAAAATAGCACTTGCAAGGATATTTGTCCCTATATCAGTGTGGGGACTTGTTTGAAAAGCTCGGGTGATAATTTGCTCTTTACATTTCAACCCCCGCCATTAATTCGTGGCCAAAGACAGTTATCAATAGTTTTACTGTGCTAGTATGTTGTGCTTGAAAAAAGGTGGGCCATTACTTATAGCTTGTCGCTAATGTAAATGTGACCCTCGGCTATTTAAGGTGTTAGTAAAACTAGCGACAGAATCCCATCAGTCATTACACAAATATGTCGACTTTTGGCTGGTATTCGTTTTCTCCTTAAAATTGGGCTCCCTGGATTTCTACGTATACTGGAATTTGATGACTTAATGTTTTGTGAACACTTAATTTTGATTTTAAAAAAGCGACTGGAAAACCCGCGTTCTAAACTATTATCATATGGGCTTCTGAACACATTGCAGAGCTTTGGTGAAAGGCCTTCTGTGTTTGTCACGGTCAAGTACGTTCGTAGTAGTAAACCTAATGACGCCATGTACGTTTGGTTGGAGAATATAAATTTTCGGGATTTTGAGGTTTGCATCAGAGAATTCCTAGCATTTGATGGGAAACACCAAGATACAACTGTGGTGAGTAACTCGTAAAGCAAAAAAGGAAAGACTGGACATTCATTATATTAATGACCATCGCAGCTGGTAATATACAGGATACATTTCAAACTTTCTTTAGAAGGATTTTGAGGTTATCCCCAGTTAACCCAGAAACACACACGAACAGACAAAAGATCTAGAAAAGTTAGGTCATTTAACAGCCGATGTTACCCACATTTGAGCTAAAAGTTGAAATTGTCTGGTGTGAGTTTCCTGTGATGGGGCAAGTCTCAGCTCGTGATTTGACTTGCAGTTATTGCGCACGATCATTTTTGCGTGTCGCATATCATGACTTGCATGATGCGTGTGTTGCATGTGACAAACTGCGTGTTACTGGTTTTTAGGTCAAGTGTCTTAGGTGCTTTGTATTACGCATTGCGAGTGAACTTACAAGAAAGTCGTATTCTTTGTTTTAAATAACTTGCAGCTCCTTAACATGAGCAACATAATTATCATATCACTCCTGGGCAGGGAAAATAAAACCAAAATCTGCTTTCGCTGGAAAGTCCGCTGATTATCTCTCTTGTTTTCCACAGGACTGGTTTGCATTCCCCGGTAGTGGAGTTGATTTTAATTTTACCTTAACAGGCGAAGCGTTTTTCCCCAACAGTGGCGCTCCTTCACCTAAGGACGACTACGGCTTTTGTCAGGTAACTGGCAGCAACTAGTCGCCATGAATTAAAAATTAGACCAACCTTTTTAGGTACGCTTTCTCGTCTACATTCTTGCTCACTGCAGGTTGTTAGTGAATCGTTAGTTCCCTACTCTGGCAAGCATCTATGTTATCCCCAAAGTAAAATTCAACAGAACGGTGCTGAGAAGAAAACTGAACTGTCTCAATGGGCACCTTCAAATTTTGGACCTATATTAAAATAACAATTTGGAAAAATCCGACTGAAAACTAATTGCATTATCGCCTGATTGTCTGATTGCTACGCTTATTGAAGTACATTTATTTATTGCTTATTTATCTAACTGCCTGTTTGCTTGTTTGTTGTTTGCAGGAAGTGCCTTTCAATACTACTTTATATGCGACACCTGTCGTCCTTGTTTCTGTACATCACCAGTATGATCGTCAAACCAAAAAATACCTCGTTCCTCCTGAAAACAACATAATAACAGCATGGATGGAGGTAAGATATTAATGTACCCTTGCGTACAAAAGCAGGGACTTGAAAGACTTTTTGTGCAGTTGACCACTGTTTTGTTAAGAAAATTTAAATGGATGTAAAGAAGATCCTCGCAGTTATTAACGCAACTTATGCGGTTGCGAAAAGAAAGCCTAAAAAAAAACAGGCTTGCCGGGATTCGAACCCTGATCTCTGCGATACCGCAGACAATTTCAAAATTTAAATGGTTTACTGGAAAATTGCACTTGGGGATATCGGCAAATAAGTTGATTATTGGACCTTTCGTTTCCAGCTTGATGAACAAGTTCAGTCAGCAAGGTATGGCCATTTTTGAATACATATCGTTTTCCCTAGCCTCACGGGGTAAACCAATCCAGCTCTTTGCAAAATTGGACGCACTGATGGGAATATGTCCATATCAATGTGTCTTCAAATGCGATGAAAAAGAACACAAACAACAACAACAAACCAAACAAACAAAAGCGAAACCATACATACTCGACAGAACCGTGTTTGGATCTAAAATGGGTGACACTTTTTTAGGGAACTCTCGAAGTAAATCCGTGGCATTGGTCAAAGCACTTATCTAAATGATTGCAATTTTTTGATAGGAAGTTGGTTTGAAAAACATGACGATTTGTGTGAAGGACTTGAGAGGAACACGCAGTGGACACGACCCTCTTTCTGTTAGCTATGCTGTGATTGGAGGTTGGTTTTTATTTATATACCAAGGTTACGCTAAGATTTCGTGGCGAAATCTTAGTATGAACTTGTACAGTTTTACAGTCGCATTCAAGTCTTTCTTTAGCAAAATGTCAACGAAGTGGGACGAAGTGGAGACCACCGAGAAAAAAGACGAAGAAGAAGAAGAAGAAGAACACCACGACGAAGAGGAAGAAGACGAAACTGAAAACGGAAAGGAGCTTAACAAAGAAGAACAAAATTGCCAATAGCTGTGTGTACAATTAAAGCCAACGCTATACACTTAAATTGAAAATTTTCTTTTTTAATTGTCAGTTCATTTTGCTCTGAGGAAATCCTTGTAATATTTGGGTAAAAATATCTCTGATTTTCTTTTGCAACAGACGTGGATCCTTGCCTCGGTGTGCATTGTCCGCGGTTTGGAGTCTGCAAAACGTACAGTGCACACGATGCCCGTTGTGAGTGTTTCGACCAATGCCCCTCCTATCAGGATCCAGTGTGCACTGCGAATGGAACAACATATGACAACAAATGCTGGCACGAGTTAAGCTACTGTAGGGGATTGGAGAATAACCTTGTCTACCACCCAGGAGCCTGTGAAGGTAAGGGAAATACCCTTTTCGTAATATTAACTCAAATACAGCATGCAATAAAGCCCTAGACAGACTGTTACGCACTCACGGACATTTTTCTGTTACAGCCAGACTTAAACGTCTTGGAAAAAGCTTATTAACGGGGGAATAATTTGTATTAGGTTGGGTAATGAGATGTGCTGTTTATGAATGCCCCATTATCTTATGATATTGGAACGAGATCTTCAAATAGCACATTATAGTCTAATGCATGGTCAATGACCTTCTCGGATTAGACCGAATCATTTGCAAACCACTCTACAGTCGTCTTTTTTTTTACTTTTATTTTACAAGCTTTTTGATAAAAAATAAAACGATTTATGCTATAATTCAAAATCCTGCTTTTACGAACACCAAATGGTGACCGTATCAGAGTCATCCTTAGGTAATACTAAATAAATAGTTAATTGCTACACTGAAATCCAAAGCCACTGAAATAATTCAGTGGCATAGGTGGGACTCGAACCCACGACCTTCAGGTTACTAGACCACTGCTTTACCATCTGAGCTACAAAACCACGATGGGAACAGCGCGTGGATGAATCCCATTTGCTCTTACATCTGCACAGGAAATACACGTGTCAAACATGCGTAGCATGTATTACATGCAAGAAAAAATAAAGCAGGATGACAATGTTTCGATTCTATATCAGAATCATCCTCAGGTAATACTGAGGCAATACTAAATAGACAGTAAACAGTAAATATTTCCTGTGCACATGTAAGATCAAATGGGATTCATCCACGCGCTCTTCCCATCGTGGTTTTGTAGCTCAGATGGTACAGCAGTGGTCTAGTAAACCGAAGGTCGTGGGTTTGAGTCCCACCTAAGCCACTGAATTTTTTTCAGTGGCTTTGGATTTTCAGTGTAGCAATTTACTATTTATTAAATGGTGACCTCTTCTGTCAAGTAGAGGAGATTACAGTGTCGAATTTCTACATACAGTCAATGTTTCACAAATGTGATTTGAAAAACCCTTTCAAGTGATGAAATATTTGCGTCCAACTTGTTAAATAGGCTTCCCATTTGTTCGTGGCCGAGTAGAACTTCTGCGAGTTCCAAAATGGTACGATTCTAGCTGCCAGACAGTCCCATTTCCGTCATACCGCTTTTATCCGGATAAACAGGTTCACGTCCAAGTCACCGTTAATCACATGAACCTGAACGACTCTGTGACAGTTCACGACGCTGTTACTTCATGGACGGAAAATGTCAACAACAAGAACTTCACGGCTTGTGTGATGCGAACTGGCAGGAAGGCAAATTATTTTTATCCATTCGCGACCCTTGACTGGATCGCTTACCAGGGAGCACCAGCCGAAGGAATGACGGGAATTATTAAGCTGCAAGAATGGTGGTCTGGGACAAAGTGCGCAGACGTAACGTTTCCCAAGGTATGATCAAAAAATGTGTCCTTCATTTCTGTATTTTTTAAATTCATAAAAAGGGAAAGGCTTTTCTTTCAGTTGATATTTAAGAAGCAGATCAACTGCGTTTGATCACTAAGACACTAGAATAAGACTCCTACCAACCTTTCATTAAGATTCAAACGTCTAAAAATGTACCATTTCCTTCAAGGGAATTGCGAAAAGCACCTTTAACAAAACATTCATACTTTCCAGGTTTTTGCAAAGTTCTCTGGAACTAGATCTGGTAAACAGCCCATTTTACAGTTATGTGCTCAGTTCCCTGGTCTTTGCGCGGAATCAAGGCGCTTCTGGAGTTAACTCTGTTTTGTTACAAGCCTTTTGGCTTTTTTTATGTAAATTGTGAGTTCTTGTCACAAGAACAGGAAGGTTTGTATCAACATACAGTCAACTCTAAGATCACTTCCACGTGAAGACCACGAATTAATTTTGAAAGCAAATGAATTTCTGTTTGGGCAGCGTATAGTGGGTACAAAAAAGTTTAATCTTCGTTTCCAAGCAAAGGTTACGCTGAATTTCACTGGTCATGCAAAATGGCTCGTTATTTTTCCAATCCTCCAGGAGAAGTTTCCTGAAGCGCCTGTAGTTCTTGTGACGTCAGAGCATCTGAGGAGTGGTAAGGAGTACGATTCTTCTCTTCTTTGGACAGAGGATGTTGGCAAGCTCTCATTTAAAGTCTGTCTTCGCGAGCTGCAAAACTTCGATGGAAAGCATGAAGATATTAGTGTGGTATGTGTAAGAAATACTACTTTCTTGAATTATGCATCTGAAAATTGCCATTGTCAAATGACATAGTTAACGAACGTCCTCTTATAAGACCAGAGGAACAAAAATCATTCAAATGCGCATTGCCTAAGAAACAGTCACCGGCAAGAGACGATGAACGAAGAGAGCAAGTCCTCTATACAGGGGCGTCTTCTGGTGAAAATTACTCGAAATCTATTTTTGGTTCTGTGTCATACTGCGTGGTTATTTTAAGGACGACACCTCATTGGTCAGTTAGAATGACGACATGTAATTTTAGATTGTTGACATGGGAACAATAGATAAAGAGAACATTCGCAGCATGGGTGCGAACTAATGATAAATTTCAAATAATTATCATGGGGCACGGGGATTCACTCTCTTACTTCATCCTCTCTTGTTATCTGCAAACCCTTTAGCCAAGGCAAGAATTAATTGAGTCATTGCAGACAAAGACGAAAAGCATATTTCTACCTTCTCAAAATACGAATAGAGGTTTTCGCATTGTTCTACACAGTGATAGGAAATTTGTTTTCAAAACAAATATCACCTTAGCCGCTGACAACTTTCAAAATTGACAACTATGAGAACGGCTGTTATTTGTGTTCACAGAACTGGTTCGCCTTCTTTAAACTACACAAACCCCTCTTTGCGGAACATGGAGCTATTGAGTTTCGTAATACTAACCCGCCAACAGATGAAAACAACAACGCTTACTGCGAGGTAAGAAAAAAACGTCATTTAAATCAACCTTGCAAAGTTGGAGTCGTGGGTCATAACACGACAAGCATAGAGTCCTGAAACGTTGCCATATTGCAACTATGCATTCCTGTGGTGCCCCTCGCAAATGTAGGGTCGGCTTAAATAATTTGCCTTTCTTTAAACGCAAGTTTGGTTTTGCTTAAGAACGTCCATAAAAAGGTAGATATGAGAGAAAAAGGTCTTGAAAAAGAGAGGACCAATAATAGAAAAGGAACTGAAAACAGATAGATGCAGAAGAGCGTCTAGAGAACAAGGAATGTGTCACTCCATAATTCTGACATTTTTTTTTACATTTTACAGTTTGTTTTATTCGCAAGAAACTACAGCACATCACCGACAGTTCTTATATCAGCCAATCACAGCACAAAGGAAAGTGGAAACTCGGCACCAGCTCACAACGGTATTACCACGTGGATCGAGGTAAAACCTGCTTTAGAGCTATTTATCGTACAGGGGATTTCGTAAGACAATATTTCGATAGATCAACCCAAACCTGTAAAAAAGTTGGAAAACATTTTAACTTTTTTTTTTACAACAGATTGCATTGTATCAGAGTACTGTGTTCTCTTTCTTTTCCAATTTGGTATCGAAACATATTTTTACCATTACAAACCTTTAGTTATATGTTGAACACTGTTAAATACATATTTCAGCCAACGAGGAGATACATGATCGATCGGAAGAGCACGTTGACCTATAATTTTTTCGCAAATTTTACGTTTATTAGTCACCTTCTTTAAGTGTACACCGATTATAGGCCAATTTTCATTACAGGAGATTAGTAATTACTGGAAAGTAACGTGAACAGATATATATCTTTTTATTTGATTTTGTAACAAGTTAAAAGGTATTTCTAGTTGATCATATCTCTTTCGCAGGCATGGTGATCCATTCTGTTTTTCTTTATTTATTTTGAAACATTACTTTGCAGTGCTCAATCAAAGCAAGTTTCTATAGCTTTTTCTATTTCAACTTTTCTCTCCGGCGATGAAATTACCTTAAATCATTTTCCAGGCAGTCTTTGCATTCATCCCACACTAATCCTGTTGGCAGGACCCACCTAACCCCATAGCTTTAAAGGCGCTAAACACTAGATGTGATTGGTTGAGCCCTGCATTTTCCGCTTTTTTGTCATCATAGTCAGGCCCTATGAGATTCCACAAGTTCTCCAAGTAGTTAACGCAACTCAAACAACGCAATGACGTATTTTTTGGAGCTAAAGTATTTTGAAATAAAATCTCGTAATTTGTTTCCTTTAGTCCTAGGGTAAGTTTAGTGGATAGGAATTGTCAATTCTTGACTTACGTTTGTCGCAACACCTGTAATACGATGTGAAGCTGTTTTGCAGATAACTACTGGAAATATAGCAAGCGAGTTAATGCGGGTGTAGCGCTTGTATTTTATTTAATTAAATCTCCTTAAATCTACATTTAAAAAAAACTCGGTAGTTTACCAGTTCTTTAAACCACTTTCGAAAACTTTTTTTTCTGGCCGTAAATAGCTTGAAGGTGTGTTCCTAGAGGCAAAAATTAAAGGTTACAACTTCACATTAATTATTTTGACATTATTTCGTTCTGAAGACTCTTCGTCGTAAAAACCTGTTATTCGCAAAAAAATAATGGTTCAAAGGAGTATTTTTCTCTCTTCAACTGGAGGAAACAGTTGCACATGTTAAAGCGAAAAATCCGGTATTCTGAAAAGCCGCACCAGCTTTAGGTTTGAACCTGTTGGTATATTAGGCTTAGGTGAGTTCTGGCAACAGGAATATACTCACAGCTGCAGTCCTTGTACCAACTAAAAATAGTAAAGAAAATAAAGCTTCTTCACGTGCTACAGTGTAATATGAAACAAATTTATTTCTGTTGCCAGGAGCCACCCCATACCATTGTGATAGCGCGGTTTTCAATTGAGTGTTGAAAGTAATTCGTGTTCTGCTTTGGCTTTGCTTTACTTCGCTCTGTGATTGGTTAAAACCTTTCGCGCCATTTTCTCGACCAATCAGGAGTAAAACTCAAACCAATTAGTCGCGACTTGCTCGCGCTCGCACGCTTTTTCCCGCGCTTGACGCCGGTTACATGTACTTGCTTCGAGTTCTGATTGGTTCATTGGATAATTTGTGTTTGTTGTGATT
>Ga0126336_10001566_pt1 | contig 12151 bp, 4 predicted proteins | sample SidCmetagenome_FD_92530 | JGI IMG/M metagenome (GOLD analysis project Ga0126336, IMG submission 92530) | Coral microbial communities from El Islote,Puerto Morelos, Mexico - Siderastrea C C metagenome | ecosystem: Host-associated > Invertebrates > Cnidaria > Coral | place: El Islote,Puerto... | reverse complement strand
TGATGATGATGATGATGATGATGATGATGGTGATGATGATGACAATGACGATGATAATGTTGTTGATGATTATCTTGATGAGGAGGAGGATAGTGATGAAGAAGACAAAGAAGCAGGAGGAGAACAGGGCAGAAAGCTTTTCAAGCCAACTGAGCTAACGAGTTACCAGTTTGCAAATCTTGTTGGAGCAGTGAAACCTGTCATTGAAGTAGAGTCGTCAAGTCAGATCGCCAAGCATTTCGGTTGGCAAAAGCAACCTGATGTCCTGGATGTGGTAAAGCAACTGAAAAGTGTCACGCACTATTTTTCCAAAGAAGAGAAGCCTTATTATATGGTTGTGCTAAAGGCCATCTACTCTTTCTTAAGCAATGCAAATGCCATTGAAGTGAACATGGCGTTAGACGCCGTAGAGACGTGCGACTGGGTATGGAATGGAGATGGTTTTTCTTCGCCGACTCATTTACTCACCAGAAATTCTTCTACTGACCTTACACCTTACATACTTCCTCTTCCCTCTGAGATGGTGAAATACTCTGCCCTATTTAAACGTTTTGGTTTAAGGGAAAAAACTGACGCGGCCCTTCTTCTGCAAGTACTTAGCATGATTAAAGAGAAGCACAACAATGAACGCTTCCAATTTGACGCCTCAGAGGTACGGCGCGATCTTCAGCTATCTGTCGACATCCTTAATGAGGTAGCCAGGGTGGAATTATCCCCAGAGCTCCGAGTAAAGATTCTTTTTCCTACTCACATCAAAGACAACTCGTATGTCCGGCTTGAACCAGTTGAACGCTGCATGTACCGCAAACATGACGAGTTGCTGAAGAGAGAAGTAGACGATGATGAAGACATGGAATATTTGTATGTTCACCCTAATGTTCCCAACATCACTGCAGCTCGTCTGGGTGTTCCATACTTCATAAATAGAATGTTGGACCCTGTGGAGTTATCTATTGGAGAAGAGTTTGGACAGGAAGAAAAACTCACCACTCGACTAAACCGACTACTGGAGGAGTACACAGACGGATTTGCAGTACTGAAAGAACTTGTTCAAAACGCAGACGACGCTGGTGCCACGGAAGTCAGATTCCTGTATGACGAAAGAACCAACGAGAATGCCATGACCTGTCTGATTGATGAGGGCATGAGAGGTTGTCAAGGTTCTGCTCTGTGGGTTTACAACGATGCAACATTCAACGATGAAGACTTTGTAAATATTGCCAGACTGAATGAAGCAACCAAAGTCTACGACACTGAAAAGATTGGCAGGTTTGGTCTTGGCTTCAATGCAGTGTACAATCTCACAGATGTTCCCATGTTCGTAAGTAGAAACTTTTTTGCAGTTTTTGATCCACACAAGTGGTATCTGGGAAAGGCCATCAAGAACAAGCCAGGAATGAAGATCGATCTTAACAAAGATGTGACAAGACTCCATCAGTTTACAGATCAGTTTAAACCCTTCAATGGTATATTTGGCTGTGATCTCCATCTTGACAAAGAAGACAACTCATTTAATGGGACACTATTTCGGTTCCCGCTAAGGACGAGAGAACAGGCGGCACGAAGCGAAATTAAGAACGAGTGTTACAGCAACCAAGAAATGCGAAAGCTTTTAAAAATGTTCCTTGACAGAGGCAAATCCTTGCTTCTTTTTACCCAAAATGTATTACGTATTGGGATATACAGTTTGTCAAGATTTTCAAGTCAAGATCCCCAACCTACATTGATGTTTGAAGTCAAGAAATCACTTTCAGAAGATGGAATTCTACGGGAACTGTCGATACCCGTAGCGTTACCGATTACTACAGAAAAACTGGATGGAGAGCAGAGGAGTTTCCTGGAACAATGTAACTTCCTTCAAGCTTCATCCAAGATGAAAAGGAATGCAAGGAGTCACCACGTCGACCCAAGTGAATTTCCTGAGTCGTCGATCATTTTTGACGTCGAGTGCTCATTCACCAAACCCGGTCTGGGTTTCTTCAAAGTTGATGAGCGTTTTAGTCAAGAATGTGAAACGTGGCTGGTTGTGTCCTCAATGGGGAATGGTCAGGCAATGGAGTTTGCTGAGAATGATCCTAGTCTTCTTCCATCGGCGGGTGTGGCAGTTCAGTTGGAGCCAACAGAATCGGACTCTTTCTTGCCCTTACCTGCTGTAAAGCAGGTTGATGGATTGGACCTTGGTGGAAAGATATTCTGTTATCTTCCGCTGCCAATTTACAGTGGTCTACCTGTGCACATAAATGGAGCATTTGCAGTGACTGCTAACAGACGCCATTTGCAAGAGAAACTTGAAGACGACAAGACGTGCCATGGAGCGGAATGGAACAATGTTTTGATGCAAGATTCCATTTTGTCTTCTTATTTTTGTCTGTTAGAGGACGTAAAACAAATTGGCCCAGATGACGGCTCCTATGAGTACCATTTATTGTGGCCAAAAGCTTGCGAAGTACGCCAAGAATGTGTACCCATCCTGAAGTCATTCTAAACGCAACTTGCAAGTGGAGCTCATTCGCTGTTTTCCAACGGTAGTGAATGGGTTGACATAGATCAAGTAGTCTTCCTTCATCCAGATCTTCGTAAGAATGTTGAAATTGGCGAGGCCTCCTTTACTGTTTTTCAGCAGTTAGCCGACAAAGACACTGTGGTCATTGATTTACCTGCTGACGTGTTCCAGTCTTTTATCCGATGTGAACTGTGGCATGTCATAAAGAGCAAAACGTACGACGAGAGTCGGTTTTTCCGTAAGCTCTTCTTTCCAAACATTTTGAAAGTTCCTTCAACTTTGAGAGATGTGTTGGTGCTGCATGCTTTGAGAAGTGACAGACATGATTTTGATGAACTTCTGAAAAGGCATGCCTGTATTCCAGCATCGCCAAAAGGGAAGATCCTCAAGTGCCCAAGTCAACTAGTGAACCCCTACAAAGAAGCTTCCGTACTATTCTCTCCTGAAGACGCCAGGTTTCCTAATGGGAACAAAGACACATTCCTTAACTCTCAGCTACTTACTATACTTGAGGAATTGGGAATGAAGTCCAATGATCTTCCTTGGGAAGACACTGCGGAAAGAGCAGAGAGTGTTCAAAGGCTAAACGATGTTAACAGTAAGGCAGCTGTCAAGCGCGTGAAGGTATTCCTGGAGTTCGTAGAAAAGAAAATGAAGCGTAAAGCTAAAGGCCCATCACAACCCGTTCTTGATCGCCTTCAAAGGGCTCGATTTCTGCCAGTTATGCAAAAACCAGAGTCGTTCCCTCTTCCTTGGAAAGGGCAAGAATTTCAACTTGGAAGGAGGTTATTGGTGGCACCCAACGATACTTTTCTGAAGGAGAAGAAGTACCTGGTGTGTTGCACAGAGCCGCTTGTTGATCGAGATATCCCCAAAAAGGTAAAAGAGCTTTTGAAGTTAGAAAGTAAAGAGGTTACTTTAGAACACGTGATAACACAACTTGAAGAAGCCATCTCTACCAGCATTGACGCACTGGATGGTGATGGGTATGAAGAAGTAAGACTTGTTTGTACAGCCGCTTATTCATTTCTGCAGGATAACATGACCAGTTACACAGCTTCTATACAGCAATTCTTACTCGAAAATCCATTCATTCTGATAAAGAAAAGGTTTCTCTGTGCAAGCCAAGTGGCTTTCGAAGTCAAGGCAGACTACTCTCCCTACCTTTACAAGCTCCCAGAAGATTTATCTAATCGCTATTCTAACATTATGAAATATGCCGGTGTTAGGAAACAGTTTGAGGCCAAAGATTACATCTTCAGTCTCCAAAAAGTAAAGAGTAAATTCCATGAGAGGCATCTTGATGATCAAACCTTGCAGGTGGCAGTGAATATAGCTCAACAACTCGCTGTGACTTGGATGCAAACTGATGGTGATTCGTCTAATCGAGACAAGTGGGGACCTATTTATCTTCCAGATTCTAGAGAAGTGATGAGAGCTGTACCCGATCTTTGCTTCAAGGACTGCCCATGGCTTCCTAATGATCCAGACGAGCATTTTGTACATGAAAAAATTCCTTGGTCGACCTGTAAACAGTTGGGTGTTACAACACGAAGGGATGAAGCTTTGCAACAGCATGACGTTGGGTTGCCGTTTGGGCAAAAGGAGAGACTCACAAACAGGTTGAAACGCATTTTAACGGGATACCCTGGAGAGAAGGAAATTTTAAAAGAGCTTCTTCAAAATGCAGATGACGCACAAGCAACTGAGATTTGCTTCATTAAAGATCCCCGGCATCATCCTGATGAAAGAGTTTTTAAAGACAGTTGGAAACCACTGCAGGGTCCCGCGTTGTGTGTGTACAACAACATGCCATTTACTAATGCGGACATCGAAGGAATATGTAACCTTGGGGAGGGAAGCAAGGGTGATGATCCAAACAAGACAGGCCAGTATGGTGTCGGCTTCAACGCTGTCTACCACTTGACTGATGTGCCGTCCTTTATATCAAAGGGTGAAGAAATTGAGGATGTGCTGTGTGTATTCGACCCGCACTGTCGCTACATTCCCCACTCGAGTGAAGCAAAACCTGGAAGAATGTTTAAAAACCTTGAAGAGCTGAGGAGAAAGTTCCCAGACGTGTTCCCTTGTTACCTTGAGGAACATTTTCCCATTAAGAATGCCACAATGTTTCGATTTCCCCTAAAGACTAAGCAAATGGCAGAAGAATCTCAAATATCACAAGTCCCAGTCACTGTGGAGAAACTGGACACAATGATGGAAGACCTCAAGGAGGAGTTGTTTGAAGTTCTACTCTTCATTAACAATGTGAAGAAGATAAGCATTTCTGCGATAGATCAAAGTGGGAACCTGGTACATACTTACTCCGTTCAAGTGGTAATGTCCCAAGACGACGACAGGGAAAGACAAGATTTCGCTCAGTATGTGAAGGACATTGGAAAGCAAACGAAAGAAAAAACCCTTCTCCCAACAAATGTAAAGGTGAAACGGAGTACCTATACCATGAAGATACGAGACACCCTCGGCAGAGAGGAGAGGTGGCTAATTGTCCAACAAGTTGGTTTTGAGAAACCAGTAAAGGATAGCATTGTTGATGCCTTCAAGGAACGCCAGCTAGGGATGCTTCCCCGTGGGGGTGTGGCTTGCCTTTTGCAAAGTACATTAACGTCACAGATGCAAAGAAAAAAGAAAGCGTACTGTTTTCTTCCACTTCCATTTGAGACCGGTCTGCCTGTTCATATCAATGGCCACTTTGCATTAGAGCACGAGACAAGAAGAAAATTGTGGAGAGATGAAGCTGGCGGCTATCGAAGTGACTGGAATAACGCTTTGTTGTGTGATGTCATTGCTTCCTGCTATCTCACCCTTCTGGACAAAGTACGTGGTTTCATTCAGTTACCAGTCGTGCAGAAGTCTGCATCTTCCAACCCCATCTGCAACAGAGGCACCATCTTGAAAAGTTTAAGCATTTACGAAAAGCTTTTCCCAAGTTATCCCATTGAAGAGCCAAACTGGCGGACGCTTGCAAATTCTGTCTACCAAGAAATGAACAAGAAGAAATGTCGATTTATTCCGTTGGTGAGAGGTTTGAAACCAACTTCTGGTAAACGTGCTATGAATTCACAAGGCTCTGAGAGGGTTCAAGTATCATGGTTTCCACCGACTGGCCCTGGTAAAGAGCAAACATATTTCAACGACCTTGAAATCAAAGGGAGTTTTGCTGCATTGCCACCAAGAAGTAATGAAAGCGGTGAAGACCAAAAGAAAAGAGAAGAGTCCAGGAGAAAACGGAAAAACAAATTTGAAGAAACGTTACAAGAAACCGGCTTCAATCTGGTAGCATTTTCCCTTACTGTTTTTCGTTCGCTTAGAGAAGCAGGGATAGAGGTTTACTGTGTTTCGCCTTCTGCTGTTGTGGACTTCTACAAGTCCTTCAGTGATGCTGATCCACTTTGCAAAATTGGAGCGATTCCAGGTCCTGTTGACAAGACACCATTCAAGAATCAAGAAGGCGTGATTCGTGTCTTGAAGTACTGCAAAGATGACGAACATTTTGTGGAAAATCTCTCCGGACTACCATTGCTTCTTACTCAAGACAACTACTTACACGCTTTCAGCGAAAGCCACCCCAGATGTCTGAGTCAGTATCCAGATATTTTACCACACTCCCCGTCCCTTTTTGTACACGCAAGAGTCCGCAGCGACGTTTTCAACAGTGCTGATTGTAAAAACGCTGCTGTTTTTCGACCTTTGGATGTTGAAACTTTCGCCTCCCAATTGCACCTTACACTGCCTCACAGTTTTCGCAGCGAAGATCTGTACGCAAAATGGTGTCCTAATAACCCAACTGCTCCCTTGCCAAATCGTCGCTGGGTATACAGGGTTTGGGATTTCTTGCAAGATTTTGCCAGTGATACCCTGAGGAAACCAGATCTAAGCGAAGAAAGCAAAGAAGCATTCATTCGTGATATGCTTCTGCCGCTGTCTAAATGGAGCATTCTTCCAGCCACCGAGACACTCCAGTTGTTAAGACCTCAACTTCCGGGCTCTTTGACGTCTGTGAGCGAAATACAAACGGTCGTAAATCACTTTTTGGTGCCCCTAAAAAGTGCACAATCTGTTCTCGACTTCAGCGATTGCGGTGAATCTAGCCAGAAGCTAATCGATGCTCTTAGGATTTTGGGCTTGCCAGAGCTTAACTCAGTTGTGATATCAACTGTGTGTTTTGGAACAGTATCCTACACCAAGAGGGATTCATACGAGCTAGCACGTAAACTTGTAGCCACAGTCAAGACGCCCCATTCACTTCTTATCGCGCTTAATCAGAGGTTGCAGTGTAATCCTCGTTCCCTCGATGACAAAATGAAGGTAACACATGCCATGGTCGTTCTAGATTTCTTTAGCCGCAACACCGAAAGGCTGACAGATACCGACAAAGAAACTTTGAGGAAGCTCCCGTTTTATCCAAAGGCAAACGGTGGTCTGACAAAGCTTGAAGGAATGGAAGTTTTTGTTTTACCTGCTGCCATTCCAAAAGTCGAGATGGATGTTGTTGAATCCAGAGTTGGCTGCTTGTTTTTGGAATCTTCCCAGAGACTGTCAGAACTCTATGAATTTTTAGAGATGGAGTGCATATCGCCTTTTGAAGTGTACATGAAGTTTGTCCTCAAATGTTTTCAGCATCTCAGTCTTGAGGGAAAATTAGCCCATCTTGGATATATTCGTGATAGTTGCATTTCTTCGACAACTGAGAAAGAGAGAGATGAGGAAGGCATTGAGAAGAAACGGCTGTTAGACTACTTGAGAGTAGTTGAATTCATTCCAAGTAAAGACGGCACATTGAAGACAGCTTCCAGTTTCTATGACCCTTACAATAACGTTTTCCGCACCATGTTATCAGAAGATAGGTTTCCTCCAGAACCTTTCGACTCATGCGATTGGCTGTCGTTTTTGAAGATGATAGGACTGGTTCAAGACGTTTCCACTGACGATTTTGTGAAGTTTGCCAACCATGTCGCACATGAAGCTGAAACAGCTCGAACTGATGTTACTTACAAGAAGTCCGAAGTTTTAGTCCATCATCTGATTTCACGACCCAATGTGGTGGGTGAAGGCCTTTTACAGATTGTCCGTGGTATCCCTTTTGTGGTAGCACATCCTGTTAAAGAACCACTTCAAGAACTCTGCCCACCAATGGGAAGAGTGGAGAATGGCGAAATTCCGTTTATCGCATTTAGTGGATCTGTGGTCAGCGAACATGAAAAAATCGTTTGGACAAAAGCACATTTGCTCCCAAGGTCGGCGGATCCAAGGATTCATCGTTCCTTGCTTGGCTGTTCGCATGGAAAAATTGACAGGTATCTCAATCATCTTCTAGAACAGCTTCAAGTTTTGAGAACGCCGTCCGTTGATCTTGTTATTAGTCACTGCCAGACCATCTGTAACCATCTTTCAAGCAACAACGAGAATGAAAATGTATCGCGCGAACTGTGCTTAACAAAAACGGCGGTTATGGAAAGCATTTACACCTTTCTTCAGGATAGTGCATTAAAGAACAGTGAAGCAAAGCTGCGCCTCAAGACTACACGATGTATTTTGGTTGAAGGAGGAAGAAGGTTCATTCTGCCTGAACAAGCTGTACTTGAACTGTACGAGCATCTTGAGATTAAGCCATTTCTGTACAGAGTACCTCCGGTGTTTGGCAAGTTTCAATCATTGTTTGAATCTATAGGGTGTTCCAAGTATGTAAAGCCTAGCCATTACGCCTTGGTTTTAAAGATGTTGCATTCGAAATGTCAGAGTGTAGATTTGCACCCAAATGAGCTTCGCACTTGCTGCAAAGCGGTGGAAGGATTCTTCGACAGTCTGCAGCTGGATACAGAAGATCTGTCCACCCTGTCTAAATTGTACCTACCAGCGATGCCTTCAGACCGGGGCTCTACGAATAAGCCCCTCAATACCATTCCTGTCACTTTGTGCCGATCAACAGAGCTAATATTTGATGATGCTCCTACTTATGGCACTCGAATCCATGGACTTAAGCAACCACTTGTGCTTGAACTCAGCCTGCTGAACGTAAGCTGCAAATCTGGCATGGACAACTATGAAGACCTGATGAAGAAATTGCCTCCAGCTGTACGGCCCATGATGCTTTCCGCTGTGGTGAAAGAAACACTCATTGATCCAGAGAATACGGCTATGGTGACAAGTGGAGCCGTAAACACGTTGAAACAACAGCTGTCCTCTCTACAGTTTAGCCGTGGTATTGCCAGGATTATTAGACACGCCAACTTCCGCAAGAAAGATTTCGACGAAGGCGTAATTGCAAGTATTGAGAAAGGTCTTCGAAGCATCCAGCTGGTTGCTGTACAGAGTCTGAAGACCTCCCTTTTATACAACAGCAAAATGATTCCGGGAAGTGAAGATGAAGTGCAGTATTTTAAAGAAAGGGTAGAGTTGCCTGATGGGGAGATTTGGAGAGTGTACGTCAATGCAGCGACGGGAATGGCAGATAGCACTTGGTTGTCAACTTTGGTTGCCAAAGTAATTGGCGAAATGTACGGAGAGCTTCTTGGGATGAAGGCGCTTGTCATTCCTGAGATGTTGCGATGTTCTCCTGGCGCTATTGGCAAACTACTGGATGGAATGGACATTCGAAAAGATGATAGCATCCATGCTGCAGAAATGAATATCTATCCAGAGCCTGGTACCTTAATTCCAATCGAAGACCATCATTTGCTAAATGACGCCTTCACAGAATTTGAACCTGGAGATTATGTAGGTTATCAGCTTCACGACCCAAGTCTTGACCAGCTGGAAGGCACTGCAACCTACATCTACGCAATAGTTATCGAAGAGGTGACAGATAAAGGCGCTGATGTCTTGACGAAGAGGTACAGAATAAATATTGGACATGACAGGGAACCAGTTGTGGTCAACGCTACTGATTTGCATAAATTCCATCGTCTAAGAGAGATTTTTGACGGCCAACCAGAATGCCACAGAAATAGGCATGAGGTCTTTGAAGAAATATCGAGGATATTGGAGGACGCATGGGAACTACCAGAAAAGCAAAGACTACAGATTGTGAAGCGACTGTACATGCAGTGGGATCCGCAGAATAATTTTGGAGATGAAGAATTCTACAGAGGTGTTTTGCAGCACATACGGGATGAAGTTACTCGCCTTGGCGGTTCTTACGAAGATTTTTTCGCCTCTTGGGAAGCCCGTGCAATAGAACATGGCTATCAGCGGAAGGAATACAGGAGAAACTTCAGCCAACAGTACGGCGCTTTGGGATCTTCATCAGGTTACACTGCATGGCGGGATCTTCCTCCAAGTTTTTGCACAAGGAATCCTCAACCAGGAGAAGCCAGACGCTGGTTCAGACAAGCTGAAGTCGACGTTCGTGCTGGTTCAAACGAAATTGCCTCGAGCAGACCTTCTTATGAGTGGGCATGTTTTAAATGCCACCAGGTAAAGGATATCTTTATTTGTTCCATTCAAAAATTGCACTTTTAGCCAGCCATTGGTTACGTCATCAATAAATTAGGTTGCAAGGCGCAACATGTATCTTCAACACAGTCGTAAGTACATTATATCAAAAAATTATATGTTCGAAAATCAATAAAATAGAAAAGCTTTGGTTTTCTTCTGCTCATACGTTTTCCTAGTGAAAGCAGTTAGTGTCTTTATAAATGAGGTTATCGCAATTCACAATAAGGACTAGGTTAATAATTAAGTTTAAGGTTTTGTCTTTTCCCACAAAGAGGACTTTAATAAACCAGAGATGCCTTATATCATCATTCAGCCGTTTAACTTAAAACACTGTATGTCCTGGAGATAGGATATCTTCAAGGGAATGTGTACTTTGAAGACCATCAGTTTTTTTTTAAATGCCAGTCAAACGACCATAAAAAGAAATAAAGCCCTTCAGAGTCCACAAAATATTGCATCCGATCGTCACAGATGGTCAGGGTCAATAAATGTAAACTAGAATATTATTTTATGTCTTCTTAGGCTGCTGAGAAGGCCCTAAAAGCCGCACAGTATAACGTAGACGCGGAAAAAGCGAATATTCACAACTTGGTTGTGAATTGCTGTGGCTTAAATGACGTTGAATTAACCGAGTTAGCGAGGCAGCTGGAGGACCTTGTGATAGATTCGGCACGAATGCGTTATCCCGACAGAATGTCCTACCCTAGGATCCCGAATGACGTGTATTCACGCGATATGGCAGTGGAGGCCCTGGGAATAGCTGAAAAAATTGTGGAACGTGTGAGAGGCAGACTGGCTTGAGGTACGTAATTTCACTCGAAGGCGGTTTCTGCGTAGGGTTAAATAGATGCATGAGAAAATCAAAACAGCAATGAACCAACCAACCAACCAACCAAACCAATCAGTCGTTCAAAAAAAAATAAATAAGTGAAAAATGAAAGGGACCCCTCAATCGATCGAATTAATCCTTGATCCGACAGTTTATCAAACATTCGAACAATCAAATTGAAATCAACTAATCGATCAACCAAACAAAAAATTAATGAATCATTGAAAAGACCATATGACCAGTATCACAGATTTGTGTAACGTTGATTATCTAAAATTACTTCACACTGTCTTGTTTTATGTTTGAGAAATCCTTTTTCATATCATTTAATATGGTCCTTCTTTCTATTTTTTTCCTTAAAGATTTTGAAACCAAGCAGCAGCCAGACCAGTTACAACATAACGCATCACTGTTTTCATCAAGACCTGCTCATCAGAATGCATTATTGATATTTGTTGAAGAAAAAAATCCCGAGAATGAAAATTAAGTAATCCCAAATTTAGTGTTGTAGAATACTTTAAGGCGAAGAGGACCAACCGTCAGGTAACGCTGAAGGGCTTGTATTTTGATATTTACACTTGAATATTTCTGCACAGGGTCAAATGTTAGAACTACGTAACAAATTGAAGGTTTGGCTCTCGTGAATAAGAGGGCTGACTTGTATGGAGTAATTTGTTCTCGGTTATGACAAACAAATAACACTGCCCTTCTGGTAATGAAACTGTTATTTGTTTTTGTTTCCGCCGGCTTTGAACGCCGGCTATCCTCAGCCTTTTAGATTTAGCCTAAGTAAGCTTTTCTGAGATACCTCAAGTGAATAGGTTTAGGTTTTTTCTTTTCTCGATGGGGTCAGGAGTTTGTCATCGTTTGTTAATAAGCAGCACATTTCCAGAAACAAAACAAAAATCTCGCCAACAAAAGAAGTTGAACAATGACCCTTTTGCGACTTTCTTAATGTATTTAGAGCTTCTGACAGAAATTAAAGTTTCCTGTTTGGCATAACCTATTTAGTCACGTTTTTAACAGGCTGTTTGACAATTTCAAGAGAAACCAATGATTAGTTAGATTGTAATTACAATTATAATCACGATTATCGTAATGATTATAGTTTTACGTTAGAGCTAGAACACCAGTGTAGCTTCTGACTCAAATGGTTGCGTTGTTATTATCGATGCCAGTAGAATCTGTGAGTTCAACGAGGGCGCAATTATGCCCAAAAAGAAATTTACCCGGCCTTTGTTTTGGGGGGGGGGGGGCTTTTTTTTCTTTTTTTTTTTTTTGAAGGTAGAAAAAAAAAAAAACTTAAAATTTTTAAAACTGGTTAAAAAAAATATCAAAAATTTTTTATAAAAACTTTTTTT
>Ga0126336_10001565_pt1 | contig 12151 bp, 8 predicted proteins | sample SidCmetagenome_FD_92530 | JGI IMG/M metagenome (GOLD analysis project Ga0126336, IMG submission 92530) | Coral microbial communities from El Islote,Puerto Morelos, Mexico - Siderastrea C C metagenome | ecosystem: Host-associated > Invertebrates > Cnidaria > Coral | place: El Islote,Puerto... | reverse complement strand
TTCCCTTGCTTGGATTCTTTGGGACTTTTAGTATGTTGATCTACACACTAATTCTAAATGATCGGCGAAGAGAGAGCTTCTGTTGCAATTAGTTGCAGGTCCAGTAACAAAATGACTGGACTAAAAGAGGTCCGTTTGTTTTGTGACCCTTACAAAGATCTTTGAAGAGTTTAGTTGTGTCAAAAATGCTTTGATTTAGTACACAGCACTGGCTAGAAATGCCGCTCACAAGTGGACACATCAGGAGAACAAAATGACATAATGGCAATGCTTGTTATTTTATTGTTTTGCCCTTTACATATCAAATAACAAATCTTTCTTGATCTTGAATGTCACTACAGTACAGTAGTAAAGTTTACCTCAAAAAATTTTGGCTTCCGCCAAAATAGTCAATTTCTTTTTCGGCACATAAATTTGAGTTAACTTGCTTACAAGCTAATTCCACAATGTTACTTAGCTTTCCCAGGCCAGCCCTAAGGCCTCTATGCCAAATTCGTCTTAGACGCTGCTGCTCATCACCCAGAATGCTGTGACACATCCAGGACTCATCATCCGTGGCACCCCAAAAATTGAAAAATTTTCGCATGTTGTTCACGCAACAAAAACACAGAGGAAGCTAGAGATGTCTCCTCCTGGCTCAGATGGTCACCACAACACAGTAAGTCGATTTTATTACAAGACATTATCATATATATGGCCAAAACTTCAATTTTTCTTTAGGTTCACCGAATCTTTCATTTTGTAGCTAATGTTCAGGGATGACCAAGTTGCGGATTTCCTGGAAGAACTTGGCGCATACATAGAGGCCCATTTAGCTCAGTTTGACACAGTTAGTAGACTGTTATTAAGAAAAGGTCAAAAATGTGGAACTGCTACACGGAAAAAGAACATACAAGCAGAAGTTTAAGTTATTATTTGACAAGTTGTGCTTTCCAGATAACTGTCATATAACAAATTGCACATAGCGGACTAAAAAAGCTTTTACCTCTGCGTCGTTTTCCAGGACAGACCGCACTCGAAGTACCTCGACCGATGGTAAGTACCAAGTAAATGATTTTGTCCTGCAAACTGCAGTTTTAATCCACGTTTCTCGCAAAACAAATCACTGTATAATATAATTGTTACCCTCTAATAGGGACTTGATGATTCTGGCTGTCCGCTTCTTAAAGGAACAGCTAACAGTTCAAGAACTACTGCAGACTGGTAAGTATCATTTCAAGCTCAATGACACAAATTTTTTGCTCTCAGCTTGTTCGTTGAACTTGCATCAAGCCTTGGCCTAATTTAAAAAAATGTTATCGAGTGAAACCGGCTTAATTAATCTTGTTCTTATAAGTTGAAAGAAAATAGCTCACGGAATAACGAAACTAAGCCAAGTGCAGCCGAAAATTTTTTTTACTTCAGCCTTATTCAAAAGCTGCTGTAAATTGCAAGCTGGCAAGCCACAAGCAACCTTTTTGAGGAAGACATCCTGCTGACGTATTTCACTCTATAAAAAGTGGTTAGGTCTGCAACACGTAAGAGTGCAGGGGTGGATGAAATGGAACTTTGCGACACAGTACAGAAAATTGTTTTAATTTTTTTTTATTTTTACCAATAGAATCCGGCTCGAATAAATCCGACCATCAATCATCCTTAATCCAATGTGGAAAAACGTTTAAGCACCGATCATGGCCAACTAAGAAGCTTGTTAGGGAGTTGGTTTGTTCACGTTAGTAGGTCGCCCACATCAGGTTCTTAACCCTTTGAACATTGCTTCTCTTTCTCAACACTCACACACGCAGGCACACTTAAGAAAAGGAGTGATTTGTGATATATGTTTCGCTGTTGCACTGACATTTCATCACGTCTTTCATACCAGGCATTACTACAAGATTAGATCAGATGAGACTCGCATGATTTTCCACTCCAATCAACAAAAATCACATTTGTAACAAAGGAATTTGTTAGATCTACCTGTCATTTGCACTTTCCGTAGAAAACCAGGCTGTGTGCAGGTGTGGAACCCATGCGCAATTTGTTTTGGTGTAAAAGAAAGAATCCAAGCCTGATTAAATGAGTAAGGTGACTGGTAAAGCCAAATGTCATGTCACAACACCAATAGATCACCATTACTGTTTTCAGCGGATGGGCTGACAGTGATCAGCAGCACATGCAAAAGGCACTCGACTTCATAAATGGGTTCTTCATTTCTTTCAGAGCAGGCTTTGACTGCTTCTTGTCCTAAAGGCTAGAAAAGCCTTTCAATTGTCAGAAAACTGCAGGCAATTCAATAAACCATAGCGAAAGTTTAAAAATGAAATTCACGTGTTATGCAAAAGAATCGGAAATATCAGTACAAATTATTCAGACACATTCGACGTCGAGTGCCTCCTCGAGTAAAATTTACCAGCAGGAGTAAAATTTACTCTCACATGACTATCATCTTAACCTTATATGGCAGATGCTTTTGTTACGTACCTGCGCATTTTATATTGCCACACAATTTAAACTTGCCAAAGAGGAAAACTTCTCGCAGTTAAGTTCGTGAGCTCAAAGAGCGAGTCTTAAGCTGCGAAGCGCTCTTGTCTTGCTAAGAAGCGAATGAAGACGACCAACCCCTTTTCAGGGAGGAAAGCTAAGTTACGAAATGCAAGTGAGTTATGGTAATGTTTCATTGATTAATTTGATTTCAAGCACAATATACCATTGCTGCTGCTTTTCTTACGAGGCTATTTTTTCTCAAATAGAAAGGAAATATATTTTTGATGATGATTCCTCGGGAGAGGAGGCAGATGAAGACAGCAGAGTAAGGAATAAACTTCTTGAAATAGCCTTTCTTTAATTTGTAGTTCTGCGAAAGCACACAAGTTTTTTTTACCATGCTGTAAGTGCTATGTGCTTTGAGATTGACTGTAAACCTCATTAAATTGACTGGTGTGACTAGACCGTAAATGGTGTCCCTTAGTCTATGACATTTTTCGTTAAACTAACTTGTCTTTATTCTGCAGAGATGCAAATTTATTGCTTTTGTTGTTACTGTGCACTACCGTACTCATTTTTCACTATTTCTCTTTTTCAAAGGTGTTATCAGAAATGCCATCACAATGGGAGCCTTAAAGTTCCAGCGAAGACAAGATCCAGGTAAGTTTTTAGTGACACGATAAATGGACTGTCAGAGATTGTCATGTGACGACTTCCTCTTAGAACCAATTTTATTAGTCTCCTTCTGAAATTTTAATTCATTTAAGGTATTATAGGCAATGCCTCCTCGCTGGGAACCTTAAATTTCTTGCAAGGATGAGCACAAGCTGAGTTAAAGGAAGATAATGGAAGGGCGATTGCAATACATCATCTAACAGAATTCGATATGTCTTTTTGTGCAGGAGGAAGCTTCAGAAATCTTGCACTCTTATCAGGAAAAATCAACGTCAACACCAGCGTTCTTGGAAGATAGTTCTGATGAGGACCCTGAGTTCCAAGAAGCCCACAACTTTTCTACTCAATGTGAAATATATCTAAGTTGTCGCTATTGTCTTATTTTTTGTTTGTTTCTTTATTTCATTTTCACATTATGACAGGAATATGAAATCGGCATTAATTTGTTTCAATTCCTTTGCAAACGCAGGATGAATTGAAAACAAAAAAGCAAATCCTCAGACACAAGCAATGCAAATGGAGAATGTAGCACAAATGGTCGACAGGGCCTGTTGTAAATTAAGACGCATTCGCAAGTTTGATCCCATCGAAATCAGACAATGGAGGAGTCCGTTTTGGGGCCCTTTGGTAAAGGAGACCCAGCGAAAACAACCGTCACTTAACATCCTCCTTCTGGATACATATCATGAACTGGGGAAAAGGAAGTACAACTTCAACATTAATGGAAGAACCATTTGCTATAAGGCTTGGTACATGGCACTGGGAATTTCCCGTACCTGCTAAATAGAAGCTTCCCCATATGTCCAGTAAAGTATCATGTGTGGCTTGCAAATGTAACCTTAAATGTGTGGAGATCGTTATTAATTATTCCACAGCCTTCTCTGTCCTTCTAATGGCAGGAATTATCTTTAAAAATTAATCCATCTCAATAAACCTCGGAATAGGTCATTCAACGTCACACATAAGCTGAACTCGAAATTATACGCATTGTCATGCTTTGTAAAATGCACTTTTCCCAGGTGAAACGTTTATTTTTAGCTTGCTTATTTTGATATCAATTTTGAATGAATTTCACAGGTTCTTTACACCAATGAAGGAGATGGAACAAGGGCGTGTTTTAGTGATGAGTGCCAGGCAAGGAAACACCTGGACATCAGAACGTATGCACAAGGAGATTGTATGGTTGAAAAGTAAGCTGGATATTTAGTTCTATACTTTTATTAAAACCTCGTTATAAGCATCTGGAATAAAAATAGCTCAGCACAGTCTTCCAACCAAGCGATCCCACAGAGGGCTGTGGAGACTTCATGCCACTTGAAGACAAAATCTGCTTACCATCATGCCAGTCAAAGACAGAGATGTTTTGTATGTATACAAAAGATATTACTGCCTCAAAAGATGATGCCAGCACAATTATGTGGTCATCATTCATCAAAATGTGGCGGAGCAAATTCAAAAATGTTATTATTCCCAAGGTAAATTATATACAGATAAAAAGCAGTGACGCTTTTACAGTATTGTTGGGTTGTATTTAGGCGACCAAAGCAGCTGTTGAGAAGTGCACAATCAAGCAGTTTGCTCGCGTGGGTAAGTGGTACCCTTATCACTGACTACCTTATCTCTTCTTCCTGTTGTACGAGAATAAGTTCTCTAAGTGTGGTGAGTGTACCATGTTAAAGCACGGCCTATCCAAAACCAAAACGAAGAAAAGAGAAATACTTTGGCAATAAAAAGGAAACTCCACCTGTCCTAGTGGAGGTAAAGTACCCTAAATGATAACATTTTACATCTCATTTGGCTATATGGAATCTATTTTTTTGTGAGCTGGTACATCTCTACAATCTGCTAGGTCTGCTAATTTCCCATAGCACCATAAAAGTCACAAAACTTCCTTCCAGATAAGCAGATACTTATTTTGGGATGACAAAATCTGGTCACCTGACCACTTTAGGACCCAGGCAAGTACGATTCAACCAAAGGAAACTGAAGGTAAAAAGGAAGTTCCCTTCAAATCCCTGGATCAGTCGAATACAAACCGTGGCTAGTGAAAGCTCACTGTAGGTTGAGTTTTCTCAATCTGCGACTTTGGCACCCACACTTTCCAGGAGAGCACGTGTTCCCGTGCTTTTCACACCTTACTGTTGACTTCTTTGCAAACCGAGCTGAATAATGGACCTTGTGGCAGCCACTCAAGAACTTTCCTTAATCCAATATCCTTTTTTAGGCATTCCAGTGCTGAACGAAACCATTACTATAGTAACCGCCTTCTAGCTGAGCAACAACCTCAGAAGTTTCTATCTGTGATCATAGATGGAATGGATCAGGCAAAAACCAATATCCCTCAATTGACCAGCCTATCAAAGGTGAGTTCTTTTTTGTATAAACAACTTTATATTTGTTAACGTATATGACTTGCAAATATACAAATTAATACACATTCACGCGAACTAGAAGAATTGATGGCAAGATAAGGACGACAGTTTTTTTACGCTTAAGTTAAGTTCCACCCTCGATAGGTGTATTTTCCCCCGATATTATCAAACTGATCAGGATTGGTAACTAGTAATAAATGATCCCTTAGTGTTTGTCTCCCAGACTGAACCATCCCACTTTATCAAGACACATATCACTGCAGCGATTTGCCATGGCCGAAAGAAGGTCATGTGCTTCGTGGATCTTTTGCAGTGGAAGCATGACTCCAACTTAACAATGAGTACCCTTTTGAACATATTTAACGACCTGAAAAAGGTAACGCCTTTTTGTACTTAAACAAATTTTGTTTGCAAGGCACCTATACACTAAACCTTTTATGGAATGTAGGGGATCACTTTCTCGTCATCAGGGAGTTCTTGAATACCTTGACCATTCCCATGTTTTGTTTGCTGTCGTTTTGTTACTTAAAAAGAGGTAATTTATAAGTTTCGGATTTACATTAGCTTTGTATAGGAAACGTCGGATTACTATATAATGGTTATGAACTGTATAACCTGTGTGATTCTGATCGTGCCTTTATATATTAAAACTTAACTGTTTCAGGAAAGTGGATGCCTCCCGGAAAATCTTCTGCTACAAATGGACAATTGTTACCACGAAAACAAAAACAAATAGCTTATGGCCTTTGCAGCATTCTTAGTTGCAGAACAGATATTTAAGGAGGAAATATTGAAAAGAAAATTCAGTGGGTGTAAGCTGGCTGATGAGGGCACTTTACCCTCCCTTTTTTGATTGCTTTTCATTTTCCTTATTTTCACGCATCATAGTGGTTAGTTAAGTTTCATCCACAGATGGGAAATGAGAGTAGGTAACTGCACAATCCTGTTGACAGGACTAAGCCAAACCCCTCCAGGGTTTAAACTCTGGGCCAGAGGAATCCAGTTGATGTAGTGGGGCTATCAAAAGGTGGGTAGGGTGGGGCCTCAAAACAGAGGCCCTACCCTATTATTACTTTTGCTTTCCCAACAGGAAAAGCCACAGGGGCATTAGACCCCGCCGTTGTTCTCCCTTCCCCCAAGGGTGCAAAATATATTACAGTCACTCAAGATACAAGCCCAAGTAGTGTGGCGGAAGTTTGAGACGAATATTTGTTTGGCCGAGCGAAAACCTGGAGTGTGGGGCAAGTGACCACCCGAAAAAAATTTAAAAAACCACGAAAGAAATGGGTATTACTAGACCCCGTCCTGATGGCAGGGTAATAATACTAGACCTTGCCCTGGCAGCAGGGTAATGATAGTAGTACTGAGGATAACAATGATAAGGATCATGATTATTGTGTCACTGTACATCCTACAGAAACGAAAGGGGTCCTCAGCTGGTCAGTGGTAGACCTTACTTACGGGGTTACTTTCTTGTCAACCGATTGACATGTCGTTTCTTATGGTGGGCCACACCATAAAGATGTGGATCAGGTATCACATTACACCCATATATGGCTCTGTTTGTCCCGAGTTTTTTCAGCCTGGGTGCAAAAACTACCCCCACCTTCTATTTGAACAGTATAAAAGCAGTTGCTATGAAACTTGGCAGGCTCATAGTCACTTGGGAACTTAACGTATTGGCGGTGCTAAGGTGCATACAGTTACGTCATACTATGTCATAATACCCTCACTGTGAATTTTAAAGCTGCCTTTCCACTTTAATTTTGTTGCAATTTGCACAAGTATCTGAAGCTCTTATTAGGACATGACACTGGACAAAATGAAAATGCTTTGATATCATCACATGCAAGGAATGTTCTACGTTTGTTCTCAAAGTGTTCCGGTCCATGTGACTAAGATGTTCCCATTAAATCTGTGATACCTATCAATCTTGTGAAATTGATTTAAAAAATGAATCTTAAAAACGATCGCCACCATCCACAATAATCTTCACTTTTCTCATTCTACCAGTTTGTAATGACTGTTGTGCATATTTATAGCTTTTCAGCAGAACTGGTGTGAAATTGAGCCAAAAAAAATGTTGTGACCTTGCTGGAACTCCATGCAATGGTAAAGGAAGCATATACTCCCAGACCAGAATGCCGTGATCTGGAGTACATCTTCGACATTTCTGGTTGGTTAGCAGAGCACATTGTGGGAATAAAAAACCACATCTAGGTACCCTCATGCGTTCACGTTTTTCCTTGGCAAAGACAAGAAGGCAAAAATGCAGTACAACAACTGCGCCAATGATAAAACCTGGATGCCTGAGGGTGAGCCAATTACCATCCTCTCTACCTTTCCAGAAGGAGTGCTAAAGCTTGTGCGACCGACACTTGGGGGAAAGGAGGCGATTTCTCTAAGTGACCTCTCATAAAAGGTGCAAACAGGCTCCCACAGGATGATGGAGGCTCAACTTTAATGGTGGCAAACGTTCATTACAAATGAAAGGGCATTAAGGGAAAGATGGGACAGAATGGCAGAAGACGAGCTAAAGAAGATGGCAAAAGAGAGATGGTTTATACCAAAGTTTAAGGCGCGCCAACAGAAAGCAACACCGAAAAAGCCGGAAGCTAATGGAGATAGACAGGACAAAGAGGTGGAGAGGCTCTTGAATAAAGAAAACTCTTTTCCACTGGTAAGTATTGCAAATACTTCCTCTGGGCCCATTACGTCCATGAAAGGGTTTCTTAACTCTTCAACGGATGCTCATGCCATATTTACGACATGAAGAACAAAACTCGACGCTTCAGAGTTAGAAAACAGCCTTTAAATGTTCCCTTCAGTTCAAGCGATCTAAGAAGAGTAACACGGGCAATAAAAGAGATGGCTAGCAGCCGATAGACAATTCATATGGTGAAAACAAAGAAGTTTTAAATTTTAAATGTTTCATCTACAAATAGAAGTGCGAAATAAAAGAAAGAAGCAAACGAAACGTGACACGAAAAGCAAGGGGAAAAAGAAGAAGGAAGCACCTTAGAATGAAAAGAGGTAACATGGTGAATCGTTCTTCTTGTTGAGATTTCCTACAAGTCATCTACAAGTCTACAAGTCATCTCTGCAGTAGTTCGTGCTGAAACCTAAACGTTGAATGGCGACCTAATGACCTAGACAGAGAAATGGTGCAGAGTAGCTTACGACATCTGGGTTCCAAGAAAGGCCGATATTTTGTTTTTCGGGGGAGGGTGGGTGAGGGACAACAACATTCACCTGTAAGTAGTGTTTAATTGTTACTTTCAGAAATTTAACGGTTCTCTTGAAGTCCTTTAAGTCAGAACATCGTATGTAGTCATAATTGATAATACATGACTCCTCTTATATGTAAACGTGACAAGTCTCTATTTCACTTTGTCTACTTTTACAAAATGGATTACAATTTATTATGTATCTGCAGAAAACGTTTTTAAAAATCTGGATGTGGGAAGATTTGGGCGACAGTAAAAAAGACAGAAGCAAACTTTTATGTACATTGAACTAGAAGAATTATAGAACACAAACGTTTTCTGGGTTTTGCCGGCTACCTAGTATTTGTAAACTTGTAAGGACAAATTGTTTATTATTTCAAATATTTGAATGGCTTTGTTCTGTAACCTATAACCCAATAAAGCCAAACGAGTTCACGCCAGTGAACCGTACGTATTCTAAATACAATAAGTTCAGTTATGCAGTAATTAATTTTAAAAAAACGCCGTCACTGTAAGACCTCGGTGTGTTGTTTTAATTAGTGGAACGAGACTGGCATGGTATGACTACAAATTATCTTCGGAAAGAAGATAGTTGACTCGTTTAGCACCAGAAACACACGCTTGGGGTAGACTTAAATACCAGTGACCTAAATCAAGGATCGTTAATGGCCGTTACGTATTAAGCAACAGCTTGTGCATGACCTCTACCTAGCATGATACAAAGAGCAGGTTGGAAATTGACCTGGAAAATCCAACTGAAGCATTCAATAGCTCGCAGAAACAATTTCACATTTATGGAACAGCAATGATGAATACTTTGGCGCCAGCCAAAAGTGCGAGGTGAAACATTTACCAAGAAATGCTGTCACTTGATCAGTTAAACAGGAACCATTTCGTATTCAAAAATGAACAATCAAATAACAAGCATCCCAATCATATTTTAGCTATCTATACTGCTATTAGACATAGCACAAGTAACTCCGGGAAACTCTACTCCATGAAGCAAATTTCAGCTGAACTAAAAGAGCTTCGTAAAGGCGACAAAAATAGTGCATTTCTTTACTAACCTACGCTTGTTATACCGATGAGCTATCATTGTGTTACAAGCCCGGGTAAAAGTCCGTAAAAGGGACACCGTTCAAATGACACGCTTTTCTTGCACCGGTGCATCTAACCTATAATAGCGTGTACAGTTTAAGCCTTTGATGAATGGCGAATTTGTGTGGTGAGGATGAAGGAAACAAAAACAACAGGCCCAACAAGCGCCATCGAAAAGGTATGAGTTTAATTTTGAGCATAAGTTTAGGGTACAACTAACAACTGTTAGGTTACTTTTATTATTTTATTCTTGCCCTTTCTAGTATGTGGAGCACGACATTGGAAAAACACTTTTTCGCGGGAACAGCAAAGTTTCGCACCAGACAGCTTATAACGATTTAGGGCATCTTGTTAAGCAATGGCAAGTTTATTTAGTATGTCCTTTGTTTAGTATGTCTGAAATAGTGATGTGTCCTTGTAGAAATAAAAACCTCTTTGATGACAACAAAGTCTCAGAATACTCTGAGACGAAATTAACTTAGTCTGTACGAGACTATCTGGTCGTAGCTATAGGCATGCAGACTACCGTCAAGTCACACAGAGCATTATGCTTATAGTTCCATAATACCCTTTTCAATTCAAAACCAGTATCGAAAGCGAAACATGATTTGTGCAGTTATGATGGGATATGTACAGCATTTAATGCATGATGTGGAAAGAGGCAAACCAACGACTTCTTGATTTAATATGATGACCCACGAATAAATCGAGTAATGTAACATTTGACCTTGGCCACATTGAAGACACTCAACTGAAGATATGAAAGACAATTTGCAGTTACCACAGTTCCCAGGGCTGCAGTTAACGTGGTGTTTGTCCAGTCGATCAGCGCTTTTATATGAACTTGGCGAGAAACGTTCTCTGTTTGAGGACGTAAATGGGGCTCAGCATAACAGCTAACACTTAAATTTTAGGCCATTTAACAGCTAACAGTAAAAAACTTGCTGTAACTGTTAAAAAAAATAAATTTACACAAAAGATCAAGAAAATGACCTTTCTTCACATGTTATAGCAATTTCATCAATAACATCACTTCTGAAGTTTCAGTTATCTATTTTTCTTGTTTCACTAAGTAATGAAGAACATATTAATAACATATTAGCTGAATATTGAAGGGATTCATGCATTTTTCCCCAATGACCATCCTTCATTATTTATGATTTCATGGTTCTCAGCTGTTTCACAAGAAATTGCTTTTGCACTCCATATTTTCAATTGGTACATTGTTCCAGCACAATTGGCACCAAATCAAGGCAGATAAAATCTATCCAGAGCTCGGTAAGTTCAAGAAACAGGTAAACCTTCCGTTTCTGATGTTCTTTCCAGTCTTAAGAGAACTAAGGTTCGAATGGAACTGTTTCCATCAGTTGTAACACATAACTAATAATCACTGAAGCAAAACAAGCTGTGAACTTTGCAAGTGCGGTGTGGTGCAACAAAAATGGTCACTTTACACGCACTTTTACTGGTATCATACCGAGAACTACACTCTGTCAGTCTGTTTGCCTGCCTCCGAAGACCGCCGACATTAGTAAAAGCACACAAACAAGTGAATGAACGAGACCGAATGCATGTTTATTGATGACGTACGCTCTGTCAACAAGTGTTTCCGGATCTTGATGGAACATTTGACAACACGGTATTTGTATTATCACACAATACAAACTGTTGTTCAAGGAATATACCATTTATTCTGTTGTCCTCAAAAGGAAACAACCATAGGTAAATTTTAGTTTTCACGGATAAAATTACTGGAGGGTTGTCTTTATAAATTAATGGAGTGTTCAGAGTTGCCGAACGTTGGCAAAATAATTTACCTTAGCATTATTTTGTGATTTCATGCTCAATAAGCTATTACATTTCTTTTATCATCTCTTCTGGATGAAAGAGAAACCCAAATCTTGCCAATCTGTTATTTTCACAGACAGAAGCGCTCGAATGTAGTTGAAATTTAAATGAACATTTAAACAATTAAGCAAACGGTGTAACATTTACCAAGACTTAAAAGGATCGAGTTACATACTGTATTGATTTCTATACTTATTTCAATATAAAGTACTTAATCGAATAATCTTTACCAACAAAACACTATACAAAATGAGGTTAGTCGACTCACCTCTTTGCACCTTTTGTAAAACTTCACACGAATCCCTCGAGCATCTATTATGTAGTTGTGAATTTACTATAGCTTTCTGGAAGTCTGTTGTTCTTTGGGTTAAGTCTTTACACATTGACACTGACTCTCTAAACGATTGCGACATCATTTTTGGTCTTATACAAAAGAGGCCTCACTGGCTGCTTTTAAATCATATAATC
>Ga0126336_10001564_pt1 | contig 12156 bp, 6 predicted proteins | sample SidCmetagenome_FD_92530 | JGI IMG/M metagenome (GOLD analysis project Ga0126336, IMG submission 92530) | Coral microbial communities from El Islote,Puerto Morelos, Mexico - Siderastrea C C metagenome | ecosystem: Host-associated > Invertebrates > Cnidaria > Coral | place: El Islote,Puerto... | reverse complement strand
CTTAAAGGGTTAAAGGTGTGGTGTTAAAGGAGGATTTTGCTGGTGAGATATTAGAAATATCTCATAAAATCAGCGTGACTAAATCATTGTTTTAAAAACAAAGAAATGACGTTACTGTATTGTTGATGTTAAATACCAGTATGTGTGTTCTGCTAAGTCAAACAAATATTATACTGAAAAATATTGCTATAATGTCAGTGCAATGTCTTTCTAATCAAAAAGTCGGTTCACTAACCAATATTTTTATCTTCCTTAGCTGATGTTGGCAGCCTAAAAAAAAGCGCACAAAAACTAAATTAAAAAAAAATTTATTTACCATGTTGTTGTTGTTTTTTTGTAAGATTAAGTCACCTACGAGCCATGACGTTCAGGCTCATTCAGCCAGGGCTTAACCCAGTTTTTGTGCCATGAAGCAACTTAGAGTGTTGCTAATCCCCCCCAACCCCCCCCCCCAAAAAAAAAGCCAAGATGGGATGCTAGTCCATTGGAGGATTTATACTCCTGGCTGTCATGAGTATGTCACTGCCAACCATTTATATACCTGCCAAGTGTCACGCCTAAGGCATGATTGTCACGCCTAAGGCGTGATTGTCACACCTGCGGATCGAAAACTGCGATCTCACGCCCACTCACGCCTGCGTTCCCATTTCTCACGCCTGGTGGAAAAGTTTGAGCCATTACAGCCTTAACCGACTCAAAGTATTTAAATAAACTCGAACCAATGCGAGAAAATAATGATCGTACTTTCGGGAAAATTCGGATTTTAGTAAGGAAAGTTCACTGGAGACATGGTCATACTCGAGACGAGCTCCGTATAATCTTAAATGATCAAAGCATCGATTTACTGGCCATAAATCGGAACGTCTTCGGAACGTCTTTGGAAATCTTCGGATGTCTTCGGAAAGCGTCGGACATCTTCGGATATTATCGGTCCCCTACGAAAAATCTTGACACTCTCAGGATGAAAATGTCACGCCTATGAATCACAAAAAGTTGGCAGGTATATATGCACCAGGGAGGAGACAGAAAAACTAATAATAATCTACCTTATTGTAGAAAATTAACACCTGTATAAAGGTAATTGAAATTAACACAACTTACATTAACGTGAATTGAAGAGAAAATTACTTGCCAATAAAGGAAACTAATGCAAAAGAGGGGTTAAATTTCAAAATGAGAGAAACTAACGCGATTCACCCAAAGAAACACTTTGTGGTCACAACTGGAACAAATTTATTTCTGACTGGATTTAACAATCATGAACAAAGCAGATCTACAGGTGTGTGAGGCAATTTCTTTACAGACAGTGTGCATTACATTCTGCATAAATGTAGGAAAGCTAGGGTTTTGTAGGTGTCAAGAATGTCTGAACTGGATCCAGAATTTGGAATTAAAATTATGGAAATTAAGGTTATTAAGTCATAAAAGTGGCCTCTGCATATTAAGTCATTAATGTCTAGGTCCCATAAGGTTATTGAAGCATTCAATAGATGAAGCATTCCAAATATGAGGGAGGACAAGATGGTTCCACTCTGGAATGGTGTGTTGGAAGAATGGTGGTCTATAACAGTTCTTGTGTGCTTGGAAGTTCCTGTAGTAGTGCTGTTTTGTGGATAGTCTGGTGGCATGCCCACTCCCGACCAGAGTCTGGCTTCCAAGGTTTACAAGGTCATGGACAAATTTATACATGAGGGTTAGGCAGCTAACAGCCCTCCGCGCTTCAAGACTCTGCCATCCAAGGTCACTCATCATTTGTGTGACACTAGATTATCTAATGGTAGTCATCTTTAACAAAATGTGCAGCCCTACATTGGGCTTTCTCTAGCATTATAGCATCATCTTTTGAAATATTCATGAGCCAATGCATAATTTTTAAGTTGCTCAAATACAAGGCGCTGTACATAAATGAGTTTTAGACCTACCAACCGATAAAGCCATGCTCTTGGCAAAACTGATTTAATTTTTCCTCATCGTATGGATAATCTTCCAAGTCACACTGCAAATATTGTAACAGTAACAATCATTATTTGCTGTCCCATTCTGTAAGTTAAGTAACATAATAACTTCAAACTTCAATGCTAAGTAGGAGCTGTGTTTTACACTGCAAAATATTATTATTAGAAAACATCCCAAGAAACAGGGAAGTTTGGTCAGTAAGTATGGGATGTAGTGGAAACCACGAAATATGACAACTAACAGGCCATAAAATGTGGTTGAATTAACAAGTTAGTCAAATCAGTGGGATTTGGAGAAATGATTTTAAAAAGAGAGCACAAGGAGGTTATATTAATAATAATAATAATAATAATAATAATAATCTTTATTTATCCTGCAAATATGGATCAACAGTCAGTTACAATGTTAAACGAAAAATCATTCTTGTCACAAGGTCTGAAAAATTTGTAAGCGAAGCTTTCGACTGTATCGCAGTCTTCATCAGCGATTAAAGTGAGTGAGTTACAATGTCATTCATGTAATGTGTTATTCCTACACAATGATACACTCTTTCACAAATTAAGGAATCTGTTTTGCATTCCACATTCATCAATATCTACTTGTGAAACAACATACATTACATGAGTGTATTTCAATACAAATTATTAATTGTAACTGTTGTAGTTATGAACTACAACCAGGATTTGTGAGACTTGACAGTAAGTGGTTGCATAAGTGGTACACACGAAGGCCTCAGTCCATTTTGTTGTCAATTGCTTTTTTAGCCTTCAGTGGCCTATTTTTTATCATGTTAATAAGAACTAATTGCAGTATAAGCACATAAAGTGATTATCAGTGTTAAAAAACGGAATATAATTTAATATTATGAACAAATGTACATTTTTTGATTTGAAAAAAAAAATGAATATAATATACAAATATTTCTCACTTTGTTTGCCAGCAAAAGAACAGGAATTGGCTTCTCATTGGTCAACATCACTTTTTGATTGACATCCCAGTGCCACTGATGGTAACAATAAAGAAATAAAATTAATTCAACCCAGATGTCCAAGCTAATTTTGGTTGTCCAGTTTTGAATGCATGAGCAGAAGTCATCTGTGGAGTAATGTGATGGTTAATGAACAAACTGATCATTTTAGTTTTGCTGTTACTGGCTCTGTGGCTGAGATGAGACATCATCACTCCACTCCATTTATACTCCTCTAAATATTGTAGTTATTTTTTCCTGATTAAGATTGGTTTTTATAATCGTAAATAACTAAATAAATACCTTGAGAACTGCTTCAAATGTAGCTGGTCTGTTTGAAAACAACAAAATATGTGACATTCATGCATCATACAATTCATGTCAGATTGGTGTATTATTTTGTTAAGTTTATCTGAGTATGAATTTATTGATAATAATAATATTACTACTGACGCACATACTTAAGAGGTGCTGAAAGCATATGCATATGCAAGTTACATGATATAATTAAAATAACGGCATATGGTAACAACAAGATCATGAACAAAAACAGCAAACAAACCTTGTTAAATCAAAAACAATGATCGCAGCAATCCTGGAAAAAATAATAAAAGCAATCAAAGCCAAAAGTTTAGCCGATCAAAATTGAATAATCAGTTCATGTTCTCCATGATATTTAATTAGCATAAAGAAAAACAGCTCATCGGAGATCACATGAGTTTATATGAAGTTTGGTTTCTTTCCAACCAAGTTGGCTGGTGCACTATCCATAATAGAGGCATCAGTGAAGAAACGTTTCACATGAACACTCCAATAATGGCAGTTTGACCACAGGCATGCCATTCAGCTGCAGCTTCACCCTTGAAGCCCTAAGCCCTGATGAAAATGAAATTTCTCTTTACATGATCACTACTTGTTTGAACATTCAAGTGAGAAGAATAAAGGACGTGATCACTGAGGATAAGATGTCTTGATATTTAGTCAAATTCTCCTTACTAGTTCCATAAGAAATGTATGGAGATCAGTAATGAGAATATGCATTTTTATATCAGGGCTTAAAGGGTTAACTTGACTTTCTACAACATGATGCAACTAAGAGTATTACTACTCCACTGACTGGGAGAAGGCTTAGAGAAGCGGTGCAGTGATTGGCATGTTTGACTTATGATCAAGGGCTTAGTGGATAATTAAGGACAGGCCTTTGCATCATGTCCTGTTGTTTCAGTAAACCTCAAGAACTTTACTCTAAACTGTCTCTCTTGTCCCAGATACATAAGTAGGTATCAGCAAAACATAAGGGTATCCTTAAAATGTCATGGGGTAACCCTGCAGTGGACAGGCATCCCATCCAGGGTGGGAGTAGTAATGTTATGCCCTTGTCACTTTAATCTACAGAAACTGGAGACTGGATCAAAGAAAAGAAACTGGATCAAAGCACTGTCCTTGATAAGATATCTCACTCCTTCAATCTGAGGCTGGATGAATCACACTGAATACACTTTAAACAGGGCTTCTGATATTATGCGGTGGGGCAATTTCGACAATTGATCTCAAATCGCACACAAACGCATAATCCATAAAAAAATCTTATAACTGATAAAAAATGCATAAGCTGGACAAAATGACAAGCACAAAATGCTAATTTAAGGCTATTTAGCATCGGAAACATCATGCAGAGCCTCTGAAATCTTCAATGTTGTTGTGAATCTAAAGACAGTACAATGTTCTATGTGAAATCTTCTCCAGAGAAATTGCACAATTTGCCGCATAATGGACCTTTTCTGACGCATAATGTGACCTCCTGGAAATTCCGCATAATTTTCCAAATATTTTTCGCACACTATCAGAAGGCCTGTTTAAAGAGATAAGCCTCCCTCTGCAATGAACAAGCATCCCACCCAGGTGGGAGTTGTACTGCCCCCTAGTCACTTTAAGCTACAGTGGTGCTACATTATGGTACAACCTTCCAGAAGAGACTAAAAGAGAGAAATCTTTGCAAGAGTTTTAAGAGGAGTGTTGGCTCTATCTGTTCACCTGATTACGAGTTATGCATTGACATACTTGGATATCATCTCATGAATGCTGTAGTGGCTAATATATATGTAAACAAATAAAAATCACGTATGTAAAAGCTACAAACACTGGATCAAAGCACTGTCTTTGATGAGCCATCTCGCTCCTTCCAAATCAGTGCTCGATTGAATACAATGCATTTTAAAGAGACTCCCATGCTGACCTGTTGACCACTGAGATGTCTTACAGGTGAACCACTGGATCAGATCACAACACCTCTACATTTTCGTGTCACTGACCAAAATGCTGACAGAAACACAGTAAACTAAACACAGCACTTACGCATATTTATAGTAAACTCTTGTCATGTGACCAAATCTTTCATGTCCAGCAACATCCCTAGAAAATCGTTTTATTTCATAAGGTTATTATAAAATACAATCCTTTGAAAACTGCGGCTCTCCCGGTGCATGATGGTCATGGCAATAAGTGAGGGTGACAGACATATCTGTTGCGACTATGGTTGAAAAAATTGGAAAAATAGCGTATGGACAGAACTATTAACGAAAGACAAATACGGTATATAAAGACAGTAGAAAATGTAAGTATTTTTATTTCTGAATTTCAGTGTTAAATCCAGGAGTTCACTAAGGGCCACGGGGTTGACTGGAAAACAAAGATTGACTGACAGGGTTAAATTAATGCTTGCACATTGGCACTTGCATGTAATATTGGTTGTGTCCAACTCAAAAAAAGAACAGAATGCCACATAACTAAGGGTTAGACAGGAATACATCTCGCTTTGTTCAGAGAAAGGTTGTTGTTGTTATTATTTAATACTGTAATGCACTCACCAAAGTTGTAAATTAATCTTTGTTTTTTCATCCCAGTATATGACTTTTAAAGCAAAATCCACCCCAATGGTTAACTTATAATTGGGTGAAAAATAACCTAAAAAGCAGAAAATTCATAATACTTTTAAAAATAAATATTTTGGTTATGGTTTAATCCATCAATCCACCGAAAAAACAGGACAGTATACCCATTATATGGCAATGTTCTCGCGGTACTCAAAACTGTCTGTTATGTACGTACCCTCGTGCATTTCACTATTAACAGAACTTAGGATTCGCCCTTATTTGAAGAAGGGAAATAAATAGTATTTCACCTGATTTCCGGACACGTATTATGGGCTCCATGGTGGGACAAATGCCAGCATCTGTCCGGGTCCCACTACCTTAAACTCTTCCCCCCGCGGCTGAAATTTGATAAGGCGTATTTTACATATATGCATATGCATACAGCCCGCAAGGGGAAATTTCCGTATATAAACCCCATCAGTAATTATACATTCCATTCCCACATGTACAGTGTGTACAACGCTCATGAACATTTAGTCAGAAATATGTATGCATACATAATTAAACTGAAGTGCGTGTTTATGGTAAATCTTGCCGTAAGAAGTTCTGCTTGGTGGCATTTCAATACAATCATAATAAACAAAGCTGTACTGAAATGCAGGCAACTAAGATCATGTCACCGAGCAAGTCACGAGTCCCCCTGTCTCAGCTCTTTGCCTCTGCAGCGCACCATATCAATTAATTTAAACTTATTACTCGTCTTAGTTGAGCTCACCTTCAGTGTACCTCCGGATTATAGACGTCTTGGAGGTTAAAACAGAAGAATAAATAACGCAGTTAGGCTTAGCAATCAAGATATTAAGAGCCAAAGAAATGGACAATATTCCGAAAGTGATATGGGTTCCAGACAGGACGGAAGTGTTAAAAAACCTCAATATCACTCATTGTGCTTACCTTCCCTGGGAAGAAAAAAGAAAGCAAACAATTAATAAGGCTTGTTGTATTAAACTGTAAGGCTCAAAGAACGTAAAAAGGCTTACCAACTCCATATTCTCCAATAACAAGGACTTTGTACAGATGTTCCTTGGCATCCATACTAAATGAAACTAGCAGGGACGCGTAGGACTGGGATCTGCAGTCCACTACTTTCGACCGGGGGAGGAGAGGGAGGAGACGACACGTTCAACCTCAATAGGCACAAACGTAATCCTGGAAGACCTCACTTGCGTGAAAACGACACTAATGAATCTAAAAGGCATTTATTCCTACCACAATTTGTGAAATGCTGAAAGAAGGTCTGCGCGTGAAGTAAAAAAGCCCTTTAAAAGGAAATATGAAACTTGATGAGAGATTATGAGGAACCACGGGCCCAGTAATGGGCTCCTGTGAGTACGGAGTGCCAAGTGCGTGGGGGAGGGGGGGAGGGGGCTTATTTTTGGAGAATGGTTAAGGAAAAGATTCTTCTTCTCATCATCGTCTTCATCATCCGGTCGCCAACATCATCATCACCGTCGTCGTCGTCGTCGTCGCCGTCATCATCAGTCACCACATAATTATGGTGGAAAAAGGGAGTAAGTGATGATTTGAGGTGAAAATCGAAATTGGTGCTATTCAGCTGAACATTGGCACACAGGCTGGTTTTCATGTAAGGAACATTGTTGTGCATTTATTTCTGGACCTAAGATATTAAATTGGAAGAATAAGCATATTACTTTTGCTCAAACATTGTTATTGAACTGAACTCGCTCAATTGAAGCGTGAATGACTTCTTTTATTCTCTGCCTGAACTATAAAACTGAAAGGAATTCAACCTAGAATCAGCTGTCCTGTTGTTTTCTTTGCATCAGTTTAAGGCAAAAGAAATACGCTTATTCTTCGAATTGAAGGTCTCAGGTCAAGAAATAAATGCACAACAACGTTCCTTACATGAAAACCAGCCTGTGTGCCAATGTTCAGCTTAATAGCACCAATTTAGAGTTCAACCTCAACTCGTCACTTACGCCTTATTTTCACCGCGCCGTTCAATTAGTATCGTCATCATCATAGCGATAATAACGGCTATCAGGAGCCCTTAATCCATATGGGCTCCTAATAGCATAACAAATAACGTCCCTTTTCCGCATGAAGCAAACGAAATAGGAGACATTTGCACACAGGTTACAAATTTACTTTACAAATTAACCTGATAACTTCATTATCAGGTTACAAATGTTCATGGCAAAAACTATAGGCTGTCTGCCCTTTTCTTGGCCACCGTTGTAGTCTGATCTTTCCATCCAGCCCCTTATTTCCTCCCACCCAATTGTCTTATTCAATTGGCTCATGAATATTAATGGTATGAATATTATATGAATATATGAATATATTATATGAATATATTATATGAATATATTGGCTATGAATATTTATTAATTTACATGAGTAAATTGGCATGCTATTTTCCCCTAAGGTGAGAACATTAATTTAAATATTCAAATTCTCTATATGCAAATCAATCTCTATGTTTTCACATCTGAAACAAACCTCGCGGAACTTTCTAACTGAAAGACTTATAGCAGATTACTCTTTTTGAAAATCGTCGAAATTTGTTGCCAAAGGGTAAGTCAAACATAGTCTTTACCAGACACAAACAAACCACAATTACTGCAGTGTTACAAGAAGTGGTATTTGTACTAAAGTGGATTAGGTGCTAAAGCAATATTTGCTAATCAATCACGTCCTCAAAGGATGCCAAGGGTAGCTGCGATATCGAGCGCTCTTATTGTATCATTGCTTGGTTCTCGGTTCTTGTTTTATTTAATCCGACATAAACTGGTAGTCAGTATCAATTAGTCCTTATGATTTACTTTGCCACAACACAGAATTTCGTTTAAATCTCGTTATATCTGAATGTGCTATCAATTGGAGTAAAACGGCTCAGACCTCAAGTCAGTTGCGGCATTCTTGTAAGCAGACTACATTCGATCAGTTCAGTTGCAACCGGTTTAGTTCTGTAGGTTATTCAGTTCAGTCATTTGTTTATCTAACACCTTTCCCTAAACAGGATATAACCAAATCGATTCGTCATTGCCCAACATTTGTGTTGCGACAAAAACGCATTAGGTCTACAATGTAGGAGTGTTTCGAGAAAATTAAGACAAAGCAATGTTACTGGTTATGAGCGTTGATGAGTGTTAAGGTAACGAAAAGAGATACTGTATAGATGTGAGTGCCTTAAGGCATGTTATGTAGTTGTTTCGAATTTAAACTAAAATCAGTATTATCCAACACATATGTTACGTAATCAGAAGCGCTTAATACATAAATCGATATCAATCAGTATTGCATCGCTTGACACTTTAGTATTCTATCGCCACAAATAGATAGTTTTAAGATCTACATTTACAGGCAGAACATTTGCAAAATACACAGAGAGGGACGTGTATACGTAGCGAGTTTAATTATCTGCGTTCAATTGGAAATTCGATTTTGAAACGCTGTGATAAAACTTCTCTTAGTTAATAAAATGTTAATATGCGTTGAGGTTTCCACCTGTTGTGAAACTTATTATGTGCGCTGATTATGTGCGCTTGGTTCAGGATAGAACAACCTTAAACGCAAACATACTTCCTTTCGTCTAGTTCGAACTTTTCCGCTATTTGGCTGTTCAGATTTGTTTTCCTTTTTTGTTTGTTTGTTTTTTGTTGTTGTTGTTGTTTTTTTCATGATGTTTTGATGTCGTGATGTTTTGAATATACCGTGACGATTTTCACGATCGCAGGAATATTCTGGCAACCAATCAGATCACGAGAAGAACAGTAGAGCCGTTTGAAACTCTGCCATGCCTCTTTTTTTCTGTAAATATAAAGGAGACATCCAGACAGCCTATATAATTATAAATCACTGAGAGATGTGCGTTAAGACCCTTCTACGCTACAGTTGCAGTCTCTTTGATTAGTGCACTTTCGTTATGCATGACATATGTGCAATGAGTTGAACTTGTTGATTAACTTCCAAAGAAAGGGCATTTGGGCAAGGGCACAGAGGGGGACAACCGAATGGTTATTCATTCAAAATTTTGTTTAGTGATGCAAGTGTGTTTGTGTTTCAGTTGAACAGATGAAGGAACTCAAAGTGATAGATTACTTAGCTGTGGTTATTCTTATCCCTTGCGTTGGTTTTACGACAGGTACTGTTTTAAAGACTGATTAAAAAATATCCCATGTCCACATACCCACTGTATCGAGTTTCAATCAAACCCACCCTCTTTATAAATGTAACCTCAGCATAATATTATTAATATGTTGAAGTTATTTCAACAAAAAGAAAAAACTGCTTGCAAACCTCTGTACACTTAAACCATGTTATCAACTTCAATTTTATTTGAATATCCATTATTACACAATTTACCACTGTTTCTTTGACTGAACAATTCTGTTTCTTGCCAAATAAAAGCTTTTCAACCATTAACTTTTTAATATCTTTTTCTACAGGGCAGTCCACCTCAATACTACCTACGCCCAGCATTCAACAAACGGTTGTCTCTCAAAATCAAACATCAACACTCAATGCATCTTTGGCCTCCATGACAATACAGTCAAACTATTCAACCACAATCCTTCAGTACCAGACTTCCTCAGTAGAACCTTCATCGGCAGTCACAGAGAACCCACACAGCAGTGTAGTGAGCACTCCTCCAACCACTATTACAAGAAGTAAGTTTAACATGCCATAATACGCCATTCACGAGAAAGGCCTGGTGCGAAACCTTACAGTGATATGAAAATGAGTTTCATTTGGTGTCGCTGGTTCATCTTCAAATTCTTCAATTCTGTTGACCTGTTTTTGCTTACTAAAAGTTAAACGACTTTAGAAAGTCAGTATAGAGAGCCGAGTAGCCGCAGACTTACCATACACTTTCTGTTTAACAGATGACGAAGAAGAAGATAAGGAGGAGAAAGAAAAGAAAAAGAAAGAAACTGCTATAATCGCCGCCAGTTGCTCGGGTGGAGCTTTGCTGATCATGGGACTATTTCTTGTCATATGCACTCATAGGAAAGATCAAAAAACATAATCAGCAGGAAAATAAAACAGATTATTCTCGTGAGCTACTCAGCTGGCAAAACCTCAAGGACATTTTTTTGAACAATTTACGAGTTTATCTCGAATCCTTAGATTCCTCGTTTCATAATTGCGTTTGATTACATAACCATTTAGTACCTGAACAAAGTTCTTTGAAAATGGAGTGTGTAAACGAGGTATAAAAGCAGTAAAATCGAGAACACTCGTGTAAAAAGAACTTCCTGTCAAAGCTCGGTTGGTAATCGAGCCTATTTAGTAACACGTTCGTAGTTTTTGCGCAGATAGGTCAGCAATGTTCAGATATAGCATGAAGATCAGGACCAACCTTATAAAGTTTAGGGTTAGAAATCAATTTAAAACACGCTTACAGAGTTGGACCTGCCCAACCTTTTTCCATACCAATTCTAAAACAGTGTCAGCCACAGGAATAGATGGCAACCTGAGTCACGTCAGCGATCTATCAAATGGACGCCGGGTTTATATCTCAAAAATAAATAAAAGCCTTATTTTTACTCAGAGTTTTCATTATCAGCGCTTTGAAAAATAATGATGGAGTTTACAGTACATTTAAGGTCAGGAAACAAAGCGTAACTTATAACATTCCGTGCAACTACGGAATTTTACCACGAAATTACTTCGAGCAATATTGCCAGTATCTGATTCCAAAGTAGAATGAGTGATTGGTGCCTGAGGAAGTGCAGTTGTCCAAATTTTCTAAAGGCTTTCCGAGAAAGTGCACGTGTATTGGCATACTATGAGCGCACCCCGGAAGCATCTCCGCAGACTGGGATATAAATCAGTCAATGACACAGGCAACCGAGAAAAAACGTCCGAGTTCTACCAACAAGACTCGAACTCTTATCTTCCACACACAGGTCAGACGTCCTGCCACTGAGCTTAAGCCTAAAAGAAATTATATCGTGGGAACTACGCAACCAATTCAGTAGGGAGCTCTTTTAGCTGTATTTTCATGTGTATAACTCTTCATCAAAATGTCCTTTCGTGACTGCTTTCCTCCTACTTTCCGTGAAAAAAAGGGAAAAGGGAAAAGATATTTTCACAAATGTTAAAATCTAACACGACAGAGGTACGTAATGCCATAGGGCATTCCAACCAGGACAAAACCTGGTGCACATGTCGTTTTTATTTGATATATTTAGATTTACACAGGTTAAATCACAGGTAGCCAAAGCTTGAGTTATGACTGAAAATTAATAAAATTTTATGAAATAAACAGTGTTTCTTTGTTTATATCTTACGTACTTGCTATCTAGGGCAAAAATTCGCTCTCCGAGCGAG
>Ga0126336_10001563_pt1 | contig 12159 bp, 6 predicted proteins | sample SidCmetagenome_FD_92530 | JGI IMG/M metagenome (GOLD analysis project Ga0126336, IMG submission 92530) | Coral microbial communities from El Islote,Puerto Morelos, Mexico - Siderastrea C C metagenome | ecosystem: Host-associated > Invertebrates > Cnidaria > Coral | place: El Islote,Puerto... | reverse complement strand
TCCATCAAAAACAAAGATAAATTAAAGTCGATGCAGTGACCGATATTTCGTTTTTTATTTATCATAACAGTAGAAATTACCCAAACAGAAACTATTGTTTTGGCTTTTGTTTCAGTATTGAGACCTAGTGTATGGGGCTATACGGAAATCTTTCCAAATATTCTACATCTGACACACCATTATGCGGCTCGGGCGCATCTTGGGCCACGTAAGTAGTTTTGTAATACGCCATTTTCTTTTCTTATGCGCCATACGCGCATGGCGCACGTCCTTCCCAATCTCTGAAATACATTTGCTTGCAAATAAATTTTATGTGACAATGAAACCACTAATTTTAATTTTCCCATGATGCAAAGAGAGGTTGGAAACATGGAATCAAGGATATAGTTTTTGAAATTTGAATCCAAGATGATGTTTACCATCGATGGCGCATTTATGTGTTTGCTAACTATAAATTTAGACCTGGGGGAATTGAAAAAATATAGGAAATACAGGGACACTTGAAGTCCAGTGGTATTTACATCCATTGCAAACACCTGAAATAATCTGTGATTACCTGCATACTTGCCATTAAAGATTTTGATTTTTGAGACCCCCACCCCCTCGGAATTTCCAGTAACCATCCATGGAGTGGGTATGGATTTTTTCGGGAACCACACAATAAAATCATGGCCTGTTATTAAGTACCCTGGACAAGACAATTCAGGATTAGGTTGCAGGATTTTAACTTATAAAGTTTTTACTTAAATTCCATTAAAATTGAACATTGAAAAGCAAATTTCACACATGGAAAATTTTCAAAATTCCTCACTGTTAACGCAGCAAAAACGGCGGGAAAAGTGTGTGATACCGCTACATTTTTGCGCCAAAATTTGCTGTGTTTGTGCAATGTCCATAATTTTAGTTTTCTTGGGCCGAGTAACTAAAACTTAAAAAAACAATATTCCCCAAATTCTCGCTTTTAAAATGTAAGTTTGAACAATCCTTCCTACAAACAGAAACACAATTTCATAAGATCCGTCCTGTAAGCACAGAACAAAATAATGTTCTCCTCAACCACAGAAGTTCTTGAACGTGTCAAAGCAGGTGTAGCGGTAATTTGTGCACTTGCACAATAATAGATTTTAATAGGTTGAAAATACTGCAGAAAAGTGGAAAATATTTTTTATAGCAGGTAAAGCCTGGTCATGCCTTTTGGAAATGTGTTGTGGGGAATAAAGAAAAGTCACTGACAGCAAAACCCATCTCAGGATTGACATTATGGGAACAACAAACAATTGTGCCAGAGTTGAACTTTTTGCTTGCCAAACAGATGTACATGTAGAAATAAGTTCAAGAACTTGCCAGTGGCAACTCTTCTGCAAAGATGAAGAAAGATGTTCATCAAATGTCTTAAACAAATTCTGCAGTGAAGCAAAGTGAAGGACTTTGTGCTCGTTTACTAGACTATGGGGGCAAGGACTGATATGGGAACCTGTTTGCCTGCCCTTTTCTGGTCTTCAGGTAAACACTTATGTAGTTCAAGAAATTTCCATGTGAGCAATTTTCTTTTCTGTTAATGTTGTCATTTTTATGGAGTTTAGGTAAAGCATTAAAAAGTTAACATCATTTAAATTAATCCTGAATTGTTTTGTCCAGGGTACTAAGGTGTTAATTATTACTCAAAATTCTTTCAACATTTTGGACAGTTTGGATCACTTATTTTCTTTAAGTGAATAAATACAACAAATTTTTGTATTGATAATGACCCAGTCTTACTTTGAGGAGTTGCAGAAGCTGGAGGGGCAATCATTGCACCAGCTTCATTTTCATCATTACTGTCATCATCACTGTCACTATCATCCTCGTCATCGTCTTCAGTACCAGATTCAACCTCACGTTCAGTGTCTGGTCCATCTGGTGGATAAACTAAAAAGAGTTGCGAGATGAACATCGTCAAAAAATTAACAGCCAAATGGAAGATTGCAATAGAATGTCACACCTACATCTGAGCTCAACATACTTTTAGAGGACTTAATTAACCATTTGACAAGACCTTCAAAGATAAATATGCAAAGCAGACAGGACTGTCAAGTGTCACGTTGATACCTCTTGTAAGCCCAATCATTTTACTTTCAATTGAGTACCATCTTGTAAATGACACACCAAGAAATGATATTTCTGACAATTTTTAAGTATGGCTGCACCAATAAACACAACAACCATCAGAATACTAACTTAAGGTGCATTTTTAGGGTTTACTTGTTCATCTCAACACATGTGATGCCTTCAAGAGAAAAGGTGAGTCCCTTCAGCTTCACCGAAAGAAATGCCATGATGACTTTGTAAATATTGGAAGAGAATCACAAAGGCCCTGAAGGCTCTCCTGAGAGATTATCTATACCATGTATCACTTGAACAGCACTTGCCAAGACAGACTGATAAACAGTAATTATTACTGTTCAAGCTGTTGGGGATATTTTTGGCCATCAATAACCTCCAGCTCTCTTAATTACCAGCTTTTCCACTTGCAAGCACCTTTACTGCAGTAACTATTTACCAGTACATGACGTGTTTGTCTAGTTCAACTGCACTTTTTCATTTCATTGTTTCTTCTACTCATTTATTTACCATTTTTCATTAACTGTTGACTTAAATTTTTTCAAAGGTGCATTCATAATACACAAGTACTCTAATGCAATAGTATGTTTTGTCCAGAACCTTCTTTACCTTTAACATTTTCCTTGTACTTTTGCTTTCTTAAAAGAGCATTCAGCTATACTGTATCCTAACGTAACTTACTGGCATCCAAAGAAAAGCATTGTACTGTGCTGGTATTAAAAAAAGTTCAAACATGGGCCTAGCATCTGTTTTCAACCATGAGACATGGCTTCCAATAGGATATTCAAACAGTGCCTTAGGAAAAAAGAACTAATTAATTTAAAATTTAAATAAATTGAAAAGACTGACTGCTTTGGGTGAAAAATGAATAATAATGAACAGAAAAATGAGCAATGCTCACGAAGAAGAAAATCCTATTTTTAAAAAATACCAAGTGACTGCAATATTTAACTTAGGTGACAGCAAAAATATTCCCTACATCATTACCAAGGCTTGAAGCTTAAAAGAAAGGAATATACTGGTAAACAGGTTTTGTTCTGTAATGGTGGCAATTTTTCGTACATGTAGATTTCTGATAGGGTTTGAATATCTTGACATTGATCAAAGGTTTACATGAGGTGTGTGTGGTTCTCACATGGTGTGCATGTTGTGAGGTTAAGTATACAATAATACAAAAATAAATTTAAATCTTACAATCCTTTGTGGTTTTAATGAAAAACTTTTTTATGCTAGTTTGCCAAAATTTCTATGCTGTATCGTTATTTTTTTTATTACAATTTAATGGCCTGAAACAATTATTATACAAAGACTAAAATTATACTCTGCTGAAGAAGTTGTGGCTTTTTGAAAAGTTAAAATCTCCTGTAACAAATACGTTTTTTATAGTTGATGAAAACTTGAATCAAGGTCATTTACCAAGGCTGTTTTTACTGATACGTTGGAAGAGGTACAGGTTTATAGATGTTTCCTTTTAGTTTACAAGTCACATGATCATGGGTGTGGGCTGTTGACATTGTATATTGGGCTATAGGTGAAGAAAAAGATCAAACCCATGACAGAACTCTCACATCAGAAAAATGACGAATGACATACAATTTAATTTTACATATGTATTAGGAACATCTTAGAAAAATGCGTGGCAGTTGCCGTTTCAATCACTGCTTCAGAGCTGTAAATAACTGTCAGTCATCGGACAATGTCTAGACTGCAGAGCAGGCGTTTTTTACGAAATGAATGTTTGTTTAAAATTCGATCACTTAGGCTGCCATTTTGAAAGCAAGTAGAAAATGGACTAGGGGAGGAGGGGAGGGGCCCATCGTCCTCTCCCTTGGAATCATTTTTTGCCTCGCCCCAGCCCCCTGTCAGTTTCATTATCCAAGATGGCCGCATATCGCATTATTCATCGCTCGCCCAGCAAAATATGCCTACTTTGCAGGCTAGACAGTGTCTGACTTAAATCGGCCCATTTATGTCCGACGAAATTTTAACTTTGGTCAGACATTATGTCCGGACAAATTCTTTTACCAAATAATAAGTAATGATAAAATATAACTAGTAGTAATTGAAGATTAAGAGAGTGCGTTTGACTGGTTGCATTCTATCAGACAGCCAATGCTTCTAGTTCCCAAGTTGTCACCAAGGAGATGGAAGCCTTTGAGTCCTTTACTTTCCCCTAAATAAAAGCATGGGTCTTTGGCATGGGGTTTTTATTAAACGAGCTCGGGTTTACATATTGTTTTGACTGAGAATTGCTGTGAAATGATTTGACCATGGTGAACAAATTTTCTGCTGGCAACAAAGGTCCTTGAATATGTGCTAGCAATGTCGACTTTCCTTCAGTGGAACAGTAAGCACCCAAGACATTCGCAACATAAAAAAGTGTGACAAAACTTTCTCATCTACACAAGCAAATACAGTTTGCAATAGTATTTGCTAGTATGCATGCGGCTTTGGGCTCTACAACTTCACAGGTAAGCATCTCAGTTAGATAATATACAATATTACTGGAATCAATTCAACTATAAACCCTTCACTGGTTTGTGCACAACTTTACATCAACAAATTTGCCAGTGACATGTTTTAAAAATGACCATCAAGGTAAGCACTACACAGCAATGATGAATTAGTATTAAGGAGCATTCTGATGCCTCAGTAGACAAATTCACATTTCTTGTGTCAAAAATAACAGAGCTAGGCTGTTGCGTGTCTCGACAAATAACAGAAGTGTCCACTTTTATCCTGCATTTAAAGTCAGTCTTTATCCTCATGACTTACAACAACATGTCCACTTTCTGGCTCTGAAAGTCAGCAGAAATCACTCTCAAAATTCTCTTAATTCAGCAACAAGGAATAACTACTAATTAGCGATGTTTTCTCGAGCGCTGTACATCCTACCTCCGCCGCTTGTGTTTGTGAGAGCACCTCAAACTGTGTCTGGTCAACCAACTTTCCCAGGAAAGTTAGCTTCTGGCTCCAAAAAGTCTTGTGAAGGCCTTGGTGGTCCACGGCAGAAATCACTCTCAAACTGTTTTCTCCAAATTCAGCAACAGGCATAGCAGTCCGAGTTCATACGAATAATCGATGTTTTCTCGACCGCTAATATATCCTAGGTGCGCCGCTTGTGTTTAAAAGTGGACTTTAAACTGTGCCTTGTCAGCAAACTCAAAAACGTTTCTAAAGAACTTGAAGAAAATAAACAAAATATCTAAACCAGAACCCATATTCACCTGCACTCCTGTGTTTATATGCTAAATTGACCGTTTGGGGACTGGGCATCTTGAAAGAGAGACCACAGCCCATACCAGTTTCCAGCTGAGCGTACGGCCCCTGCAAAAATCTTCAGGAGGGGAAAGAGGAGGCTAAATTGGCGTCGACGGCCGTCCCACTGACCGACTCATTACAGAGAAAATCTCGAATTTTTCTGCCTGTAAGACACAGGACACCCAACACGAGATTAGGAATGTGTTCTCCTTTGTCGAACGCAATTATTTCAAAACAACTTCCACTTAAAAATAATGATAATAATAAAAAAATGTCCGACCACATTTCTTTTTTGTCCGACCAAAATGGAGACTTGGTCAGACATGTCGATTCAAGAAAGAAAAATTATTTGCAGCCCTGCTGCTTTGCCTCGTAAAACCTGATATGCTTGCTGTGATGGTACAGAACACAATATTATATTTTAAAATGTTGACATCAATGCTCACCAGCACTTTCTAGCCAGATCACCATGTAAACAAAACTTTTGCAACTTTCGGTGCAAAGACAACTCAGTATAGCCTGCGTAGCAAGTGTTTCTGTAGGGCTTTCCACATGTTTGAAGCATTTTTCGCTTTTTGGACGCGCAAAACTTGGGGCGAGTGCAAAAAGGTGCGCATCAGTGTTGCGCTCGCCCCAATTTTCGCGCCGCCAAAAAGTGAGACCTCAAACAGGCGGAAAAGCCTACGGAAACGCTTGCTACGCAGGCTAAACTCAGTAATTACTTGGTGCACCATAATTTAAGCTTTTGTGCTTCACAGAACCAATCACGTTTATGCTTATAATAATAATAATAATAATAATAATAAATAATAATAATAATAATAATAATAATAACAAGCGAATATTTTAACAGGATAACCCTTCAGTGCAAGAGCACTGTTATTAATGGGGTCCTGTGACGGTACGAAAAGAAAATAAATATTGCAGGTCACCAGTGCCTTCTGTGTGAACTTTTGGTATTTTGCAAAGAAATAACTCAGTAATGCTCAGCATCACAAAAAATAAGATGAAAGATTTCACTTTATAAGACAGAGTATTTTGCCATTTCAATTACTGCTTTGCACCTACATGTAGGAGAACTGAGGATATAACATTTTTTTTAATGATGATACAGTATTTTACTGTTTTGATTACCACTTTGTGCCCCAAAGAACCAATCATGTTTTAATGCTTGTCATGACAGTACAGAAGACAATTAAAAAATAATAGTTTCAATGATGCTCAACAGCACTCACTGTGTATGCAAAACTTTTACAACTTCCAACTGCAGAATTCGGCTTTAAGGGAAGAGTTCATTAGACTGTAATTTAAATTAGAGCGAGGATAGTTGAGCGGTAAGTGATATGTGATGCAGTGATCGGGCAAGCGAAGCAAAGTTAATGCGAGCCAAGGGAATCTGGGGAGAAGGCGGAAAGAGGGATTGTGCTCTCCTCTGTAACTGACGCATTCAGATAACTCTGCCCACCAAGTGTGAGAACCCATAAAAAATAAACTAATCTTGTCAACTTAATAAGTAACTACTCCGTCCCTATTTGTCACTTGTAAACACCGCGAAATAGGCACGTACGTGAAAATAAAAGCATCGAAGAGTGCTTGTTGGTATTTCACCGTTTTACCTCTTTTCTCTTCCCCTGTTCTTCCTTGGCTCGTTCGCTTATTTGCTTGTTTTTCGCCCTCCTGCTCGACTGACTAAAAAGGGACAGCTAGCAGTCTAAGCATTTTCCAAGTTTTTTAAAGATTTTTTCTATTAGGAGAGGAAAATATGGAAGTAACAAAAGAACAAAAAATGTCAATGTATATACAAACTTTTTCTTGAGAAGAGCTGTGGGTGTACAGAGGCTACAATGAGCATCAAAAGTGTTGAGACATTCCCCTTTTTTTGGCATACCTAGCTTTAAAATCCCCCTTACCCACTAGAATATACCCCCCATCCCCCCCAAACAATGTTGAATTTGCTAGGTGGGACCCAGCGTTTATCCCGGTACAACATTGGATAGGGGGAGGGGGGATTTGTGTTTGAAAATCTTTTCCAAACAGCAAAAAGTGAATCTGAGTACACTGCCATTACATTTTAGAAAATGTCTCAACTACTTTTGTCTCTCATTGTAGCTGTAATTTGAGTAATTTCTGTCAGGTTCTAGTGTTATATTATTTTGTGTTGTGGCAAATTGGATACATGTTTGAAGAAACCTTGAAACTGTCTAGTGAATCAGGATCACTTATGGAGGTTCTTTTTTCTATTTAAGCAGAATAGCTCTTTTTGGAGAAAATTTTAGAGCAGGATAGGTGACTTAGCAAGCATGAGAATGGTCATTTTTTGACAGAATGTGAACAAGCCTAATATAATACCTCCAATGTTTTTTGAGCAGTGAGGAGAATAAATTAAAACAGACAGCAATATAACTCATTAGAGCATAAGTCATATTATCCCTGTTGATATACAATCATAAGTATAGCCCCAGAAAACAGACAGTACTTTTTGTGCCTAAGCAAACAAACATCCATGGAAAAGCCACAAAGATCTGGAGATCACTTTTGAATGATCTGAAAAGATCTGGAGATAACTTTTGAATTTCAACCATCAAAATCACAGGCAGCCCAAGCTCATGCCTCAAGAAAGTGAGGAATTTATTAACTATTTATAGTTCTCGAGCCGGGACCTGACCTTCGAGAGAGACCGGTATTGGGCTACAAGCAGCCGTTAACAATTTGAGACTTTGTATGGGGAATAAAATATCGTCGATTTCAAACGTTAAATAAAACTAAATTTCAACATTCAATAAAACTAACTTACGTACCTCTTGCGTCCTTGTGTGTTTTTTTGGGCTTATTTCATCATTTTGGGCTTTCTTTGTCATGACTGTCACTACCTTCATAAGATGAAGTCAAGGCACCACACCATTTTAGGCCGGAGATTTGAACTTGTCGACTCGAAGGCGGTTGTGCGGCCCGAAAATCCATCCTATCACAGATTTTTTCGGCCAGAGGTAAAGCTCTATGATCTTTGCACCTTGTGAAATCAAAATATCTGCCTGCATTTTCCTGAAAATGAGCATTTTGTCACTCCATGTCCAAAATCCCTTCTTTCTGCGAACACTAACAATTTTGAAAATCAACACGAGGCTTGGGTCCGAGGTCAAATTTCTCTCGACCAAGGGTGGTACAGCAGAATTGAATCAAGCGTAACTCCAGTTAAAAAGGACACAGGAGATACTGCATCAGTTGGATTAACGTTGTGTGACACATTTTTTTAAATCGCACTGATTTGGTATATACTAAAACTATTATTACTGTCAGAAGCTGTACGTGAATTGACTGTACCACCCACCCTTATGAAGGCTGTAACAGTCATGACAAAGAAAGCCCAAAACGATGAAATGAGCCCAAAAAACTCACAAAGACTCAAGAGGTAAGTTAGTTTTACTCATTTCACTAAAAAAATGTTGAAATTTAGTTCTATTTAACATTCGAAATTGACAATATTTTATTCCCCATACAACGTCTCAAATTGTTAACGGCCGCTTGTAACCCAAACTGGTCTCTCTCGAAGGTCGTGTCCCGGCTCAAGAACCATAAATGCTGTATTTACCTACGTACAGGCCACACTTTTTCCAAGGAAAAAGTGTTCGAAATTTGGGGTGCGGCTTATACGCGGCTACAAGAGTTTTGAGCTCATTAATATGCAAAATTTCTCGACACACACAGAGTCAACAGAGTTACTGAATGCTTCACAGTTTGATTGAATGTATCGTATGAGATCAAGTTTATCCATGTCTCACGCAATGCAGGACTGCAATGAGTGTATCTAGTTTCCGAATATGTTTGTTATTGGATGAAGTCCAAAGAAGTTTGCATGTCAAGCCGTGAAGCCCTTTCGATGCCGTTCACATGAAACCGCGTTCGTTTATTTGCCGAACTACACGAAAAATACACAGACCCCATCTTAAAAAGAAAAAGTCATAAATGAAACTGATATAAAATATCACAGTTTCGAAGTTTGATACACAATGTCATGTCTTCAGCGATAAATAAGAGGTGATTTATTTTTACCCTACGCACGTTAATTTGCGTACATGAAGAGCGAAATTTGAAACCTTTAAATACACAATGCATAATGCAATGATGCTTTTGATACAACTCTCACTCTCGACAGACATTTTGCCTTCCTGTTAATCACCTGTAAATGTGTAAATTCTTAAACAATCAGAAATTTAGCATCGCTTATACAAAGCTTGTCACTACGCTGAGCACGTGAAATGCCTGTATTACGCAACAACAGGGAAAAGCTTGAGTTTTTTTTTGGAGCGACTTTACGTTAGAGCATTTTGTCAAATAGCCATTTTGAAAATTATCGCAACAATTTCCGTAACATTAAAAACTTAAAGTGGATAATTTACCCTATAAGGAAAGGAGCAGCGAATTCTAAACGCATGTGTATCACTTGTCATTATTATGGCGACGCTTGCACCTCATTTTTTGACACACTTGTTGGATCTGTAAACAATAACGCTCGCAATCAAGTTAAGTCCGTTTGTCCGATTCAGTTCTCACTAGATCACTCAAGCAACAAGCTCATTAGTTTCTTGACTCGAAACTCGATTCTTCTTCTTGTACATATAGTTAAGAAATTATTTTTTTCCCCAAGACTAGGTCACAAGTTTAGGGTGCGGCCTATACGTGGGTGCGGCCTATAAGCGGGTGCGGCCTAAATGCAAGTAAATACGGTAATTAATAAATTCCTCGCTTTCCTGAGGCGTGAGCTTGGGCCGCCTGTGATTAAATATAACTAAATCAAAAGCAGTACCTGTCTAAAAATACAAGCTCAATAAATTCTTAGATAGTCATTAACTTGTTCCCCATTAGCACAACCAAACACAGGTTCATTTACAACATTAATTACCTTACCTGCTGGAAGATCAGCAACAACCACAGCCTCCACAAAATTAGTTATGGTCCTCATTGTAGCTTTTTCCAGGCCAGGCAAAAGGGCACCATATGGTTCCAGTGTATCATTGATGGCCAGAACAACTCCAACATTGCCTTTGCACCCACTTCTTTTAATGAAGTATAACAAGCAACCCTCCAAGTTAGCAGCCCTTACTTGATATTTCTCCAATGCCTTGATCTGGTGTTTCCGACCATGCTTTCTTGAGGTTGGTGCTACAGCAGCACCAAGGACACTTTTCTTCAATTTAGACACCTGTGAAGCCTTAGTGTAAGCCACTGTCAGGGGATACCGATGTTCAAATACTGGGTAATCAATTCGTCCATTTGAGTTTGTAACAAGATTCTTCACAACACCCTCACTGCAAACTGCTTGTTTGAAAGAATTGAATGTTTCTGGAAATTCTAACCTGCAGAATTCACCCTTCAAGAACTCTTCCCCAGACTCAAATCCCTCATTGTTTTCACCAACTTTACACTTTTTCAGTTTGCCATCTTTAATTTCAAACTTTGTAGCTGATTTGACAGGATACAAACTCAGTAACTTGCACCTCGGATCATCAGGATTGATACAAGCACCATGTAACACAGCCAGAGTGAAATGACTTAGTCGATGTGCACCTGTGATTCTGAACAAGGTGGCAACGTTTTTGCTATCATTTCCTGAAATTAGAATCAGAGAAATACAAAACGTGAGGAGAAAAAAGCATCCCAAGAAGAGAAAATAACAGTGTTCTTAAATTTTTCAGAGAGAAGATTGATGGGGGTTATAATGATTATTTTAAGAACACAAACGGGTCACAATTGGCCAAGAAGTGAGAACACTGAACAGTTACCACCAATCTCGTTCCCAGAGCCCACATTATCCTAACCCATTCCATTGGCCCTGGGAACCAGATTGAGTTACCACTGTAGCATTATCAGAGTTTCTACCTCTACTATATACAGTAATTGCCTTCTGGATAGACAGTTTGATAGATAAATTTATGACCACCTCAGGTTGATAAAGCTGGTTGGCCTCCAGCAAAGATATGGTAATGTCTTGAGTTAAGAAAAACATTATTAGAAAGTACAACAAATAAACAAAAATAGAAAGAGAATACAAGAGTCTGTTGGTGGCCCTGGGAGCCAAAGGCATTTGTGCATGTATCCATACGTTAACTAAAACATGTCTCATCTTATTTACAAAGGCATTGCAAAAAAAGCCTCTTGGAATGTCAGCGATTCCTTTGATGATGCCAAGTCAACAACAATCTGCTTATATAATATTTAACACATATAACGTGTTTCATCCTGGCCCATTTTGGACAAGAATACTGACTGGCTTCTGCTGTCTTTCTAAGGAAGGCTTCTGATGTCCTCCTAAGGAATTCACATTCTATAGATCACTGTGACTGGGCAACAAAAATGCAATAGTGTGATTACAATGCTTGTGGTCACAAGGTGTTACATGTAGGTGACTTTCCAAGAGGGTACTCAGGCACATTAGTGATAGGAAGGTGCAAATGAGGCCAAACTTTTATACCCCAAGTCCTATTAGGCTAAAACTTGACCCTCCCCCCCAAAAAAAATTGTAACCCAAGAGTCCTTCTAAAATATGAGAGAGCCAAGACGCCAAGAGAGCTTTCTTTTACAATGGAGCCTTAATTTATACTAACTTTTTAAACTAGATCCTTCTTATGTCGACGATGTAACTGTCATTTCCTTATTCGTATATTTTTATTCTTGTTAATTTTAAGAGGTTATAGAATTTAGTGCTTTTTATATCTTATATCTTTTTATCAATTAGGTTAGTTTGTTTTGTAATAATTTTAGGATGTTTTTATACCCCTTTTTGTATTGTAAATAATTTAT
>Ga0126336_10001562_pt1 | contig 12159 bp, 3 predicted proteins | sample SidCmetagenome_FD_92530 | JGI IMG/M metagenome (GOLD analysis project Ga0126336, IMG submission 92530) | Coral microbial communities from El Islote,Puerto Morelos, Mexico - Siderastrea C C metagenome | ecosystem: Host-associated > Invertebrates > Cnidaria > Coral | place: El Islote,Puerto... | reverse complement strand
TTTTGAGACAAGATCTAATTCGGATCTGTCTAGTACAGTACAAATTGCGGCGCACTATAATTAATAAATCTTCCGGTGGGGTCGACTTCTGCTTTAAATGACTCCACCCCAAAAATTAAGATGGATTGCAGTTAAATTGAAGCACTTTAATTTGCGAATACACGTAAAAACCATTTCTAGCCATTTGTGCGCTAGCAACATGGCAAACATAGCCAGAGAAATATTTCGTTGTTTAACCACAAGACTAGCTTCCTGCTCTTTAAAGGCAACCGCTTTCACGCCGAATGAGTTTAGAATAGAACTAGCAAACAAAGAAAATTGACGTAATTAGGCAAGAGTGAATTTGATGAATGACAAGTTGAATCAATGCACCTAAAGAACAATGTTTACGCTTTCTATGGGCAGAAAATACCGCCTTAAACATGGAAAAATTAGCGTTTTAACAGGCGCCGTAGAAGGACATGTTTTCACCATATGTGCCACTCGCAATCTTGCCAAATCAAGTGTTCTTGAGCATTACGTATACCTTGGTATAAACTGCTCTAAAATTTTGATGCTAAAGGGCCAACACAACGAAATATCAGTGCTCTGTGAACTATGTAAGCTTTGCAAAGCTCGATTTAATAAGCATATGAATTGCAAGGTACTGAGGCTGTAACACTTTGCTAATTGCTTTTATCTTTCAAAGCTAAACACCGCAATTTTCTGATCCGTGAGATTACTTTGGCTGATTTACGGAGGAGACCTCTTACATCGATAAAAAACAAATTTTGTTGTAACAAGATATTAACCTTGTTTTTACTTGGGCAATCTGACGAAATAGTGTTCAGCGGGGATTTGACAATTCGCAACAGCCAAGTCAAGTTTACGTGAAATGAAAAACAATAAAAACGAACTATTTCTCAACAGAATTGCTTTGAAAACCAGTTCCGGAAAAGCGGATTTTTTTGTCAAAAAGAAATAATAGGACTCATTAATGTGAACGGCCACAAGAAAGATAAGGAAAAAAACCTTTTTTCCGTTCAACAAATCCCTACAAAAGGCTAAATGGTGTTCCCATATAGCAGTTTATAATTCGTAAGCTTCACAATTATCTTCTCTATTACTGGCTTTGTTGAGATAAATTTCTCATGGAGCAGACAATATCGTATCCAAATTGTTTCTGGAGAATTTTCCAATAGCCCCCCCAGAGAGGTGACGCGGGACAAAGAAGAAAAACAAACCGCGAAAAAAACCAGGACATTTTGACACCAAATTTTATTCTTTCATCTACGCACCTTAGCTACGGAGTTGTAACTAAATATAATGCAATTATCAATATTTCTCCGGTTCATGCTTTCTCAAGTACTATTTATAACGCGGCCTACCTGGGCAATTGGAGACGTAAATTAAAATACACTTTATCTCCTGCGTTCAAGTTGAAGACAGGCGCGCTTCCTAGTTCAAGTTCGTGGTTATCGCGTCAGATCAGGTCAGATAAACGATGTCTGACCTTATTTCTCAGCGAAAACCCTTAAATCACGACAAGAAGGGATAATTTTCAAGGGTTTGGGATAGAAAAATTAAATTGCAGCGACAAAATAACCCTGTCAAGGAAATACGAAACCGGCACGGCGTGGCGAAACAATGAAAAACATTAGGCAGCGATATAGGGACCAAACAACAACTCAACAAAGCACAGTTATTTCATTTGACGTTAAGATTTTTATTGGACATTTTATCGTGTGTGTTGTGTACGTGTGTATTGTCAAAATGCCTGACTCGTGGGTTCATAAATTAATCGAGAATGTATAATACAAATAAATTCTATGCAATGCTCTCTGATCCGTGCCCGATGAAAATATCACTAGAAATATATAAAATGTATGCTTCTAATATTCAAGTGGACGTATTTTTCTTTTATACAAACTGTACATTTTCTGATTCATAAACAACATGTTCTCGCGCGCGTATTTTATACGGGGATTTGTCACGGGTCGTAGGAAAAGATTTCGATCACTGGTTGCGTACTTAATTACAAGTAGATTCTGGAAGATTGAAAATAATTTCACTTAGTAGCAGGCAACAGATTAAAAGTACGAAATTTTGGTCTCTAAATTAATTTGAAGCAGACTTCAAAATTAATAACGTCAAGTGAATGGGAGATGTCATCTCGCTAAAACAAACAGAATTATCAACAGAGTCCAGAGTTTGCAGAATGAATGAGTTGCGTTTCGTTCGCTAGTGTTATGTTTTACCGCTGGTTTGCTAGGTTCTCTGTCTTCACGCGGTTCTGTGGTATTGTACGACTGGAGATCTCGCAGAGTTCCCATTTCATCCAGTAGGAAAGAATCGTCCAATGCGTGCCACGCTGCGGCACTGAAATTCTGATCGCCTGTCGTTAACAGGTCGAATAAACACGAGTCTAAGTAAAATCCCGTAATTTTAGTCTCCGTGCAAATTGCATGGGCTTCCTTTCGCGACATTTTACTTTTTCGCGGGCGCGTCCTCGCGAGTTGAGCGTCCGTCAAGGATAAAAGTTCTCTGTAGTCAATCCTTTGGCGGTTTGGGCATCCCGTCACACAAAGTCCCGTTGTGGGAAATTTGAACAGTAACTGTTCGGGAATTTTAACGTGGAACGTCAGAAATTCACCGACCTGTCGGATAATTATAGTAGTACTAATGTAACAGATTTTGATCTCGATGTGCGACTGAGGTCCCTTTCGCCTGGGATATATTATCGCCGGGCAATCCGAAGGCCCTGTTTCTCGAGTTCCATCAAGGAACTCAGCAGGAAGCGAACCAGCTTCGGCTCGATATATTTTCTGACGAACGCAGCCATTTCCCCTTGGCTTTATCAGCAACGTGATCTAAAGTAGAAAACAGAGGTACAAGGATTAGGAGAGCCGATCCGTAAAAGACGATCCATCATGTTAGACAGCCTCTTGTGTGAGCTGTGATGATGGATTACTTTACTTCAGAAATAAATTGCATGATGATACGTGATTAGATTCATCACAAAAGAGCTCAAAAGCAAACGAAATGAGTCAATGCAAGACTGATTAGAGCACAGTCCATTTAATGAATGAATGGCGTGCTTGTCCGTGAAACTTACAACACCGCGACCGGACTCATTAGAAAACACACAGCTTGTGAAATCGACAAGCTCTTGCCTAGAAGACATGCCGTGCCTTTGAATAGCAGTTGGAGACCATGTTTGAATTGCAAGCAAGCCTGAAACTACAGGACATGTATGCATAATTCAACAGGCAGTGTTGTTTGGACACGTTCCGTGTGAAGATGTGTGAAAATTCAAAATAATTTAATAGTCCTCACCGTGTTCGTTGCAGTGGCGCTTGATCCTCTAACCAGGGGAACGTTGGTAACTTGCACGGAGAAATACTCGTTGTCAATAAGGGGCCAAGCGCCTTCTACGACACAAGTTTGCCGTTCCTCCATGAATGTTTTTAAATGTGGGTCCCCGAATAAAGCACACAGTCGAAACTGGTGTGGGTCTTCTCCAAGTTGCCCATTCGGCAGTTTGATTTGCTGGTTTTTAAAGTTCAAACAAGCAGGCTGGCTTGTAGCAGGCGGTGAAGGCACCGCGGTAGTCAACACTGTTTTGTTTGTCGGAAGTGAAACATTCCCGCAACTTCGATCCTTCATTAGTCTCGGTATGAGAGTAGAAATAGTGTGGTAATATAAGTTCGAGTTACAGCTTTTAACGCTCTTTTTCACATCTTCGACGCAGCGTAAATAAATCGCTAGAGCGGTACACATAACTTGATTGGAAATCGGTTCATGAACATCGACAGCCTTCTTGTATGGCTTCGTGCATCGGTCGCTCAGCGTTTGTATGCAATTCTCTCGCTCTGCTGCGACTAACAGCACTAAGGGCACAAACAAGATAACAAGTAACGTGAGTATATTTACATTTACGACCATCACAACACCATCGAGATTACACTCTGCAACAAGCTTAGACAAGCGAGCGATCAAGTGTTCTAAAATCTCTACTTACGGTGAGGAAATAAACAAGTTGATAACAGCGCTTGATAGAAGACAGTCAGTCCTATTTTGAATCGAAAACTCATGTCACTCTTAGGCCACCGTCTGAACTGTCGCACATATTAACTGTATGCAGATCATGGACTGTGTTACTGAAATACGTCGAGTTCAATCGCCAGTTTCCTTTACTCGCGATCGACTGGACCTGGCCAATTTGCTTGATGGGAATGAAAACCAAATGACTCAATTCACTTATCAATCAGAAAGTTGACAGCTACTACACAAAGATACTGATTAACAAAGCCGTCGGTATGCCTTCTCCCGCCCTAAGTGACCTAATCGACGACTGAAAATTTTTTTACGGGCTGCAACGCAATGTTCGCGCGAAATCGTTTGAGGAAACGTTCGTTTTAGCTAAGACACGCTGAAATAAAAGGCTCGGGAAACTAACCGAGCTCTTATAGGGGGCTGTCGCTTTCTCTCCAGCCCCCTAGTGTGGCTTCCCGTCACACTACAACCACCGAAACAGCTGTCATTCTAATTAACTATCATACCTTTTCTTTCTTTTCATTGGTTCTCAGTGCGAAGTATTATCGCCCGCGGCTATTCAAAGTAGAGCTTTCAAAAGGACCAATGATGCGCGAGAACCCAGCTCCGAACTCGTACATAATTGAGCGGGTTGTCATTCATCATTTTGCCTTTTGTTTTCTCGCTCGTTCATTGGTGCAGAGTCGTTAAAAATTACAAAGGAGGACGAAGTGTTGACATAACCACCGGGGGACTCCGACTGTTAGCTCTAACCTCAAACAACAACGGCGCTCTGGAGCTTGCTGCCACATAGTGATACGAATAAAAATCTTCGCGGAAAAACCCAAGCACAAATCCATTTGAATGTGACAGCATGCAATGGCTTCTAAGCCCTCTTAATCATGTTTTCCGCATCGGCGAACGTGCTGGCCCGCGTGCGCTATTAATTACAGTCCTTTGTTGATTTAGTGTAATTATACTTTTGTAGCTCAACACTTCGAAAAATAAGAAATGTCACATTTGGGAGGGCACAAGACAAAGATAACATAAAGCCTTATCGAAAAGCAAAAGAGCGGTGCAAAACACCCTTTCTTCCAATTGCTTGGTCTGTTTCCCGCAACCAGAACGCGGTTATACTACCAGTGCTTAATGCCAGTGTGAGAAGCAGTCGAGTCCGGTCGGACGTGCTGCGAGTCCGCCAGTTCTTATTCCATTCATTCCATGTACCGCCCACAAATAATCAATATTGGTGTTCTTCATGTTGCGAAGGTACAAAACTCTTCTTCCGGTGGTATCATCTATGGTTTTCCGAGGACTCTGAACGCATATTTCTTAGCAAGCACACAGCGTGTGAAATTTAATCACAATGCAAAAGGAATCTGTGGGAACCCAGCAAGAAATTTGCAGCAAGCGAACAATAATTTTCAGTGTTGCAATCTTTAATAGTTTGAGCTTCGAAAATGTCGTACTGGGCTTTGCAGCAAGCCAATTTCCTGTTGCTTACATGATTTCCAATGAAAGAAGGCTATAGGGGAGTCCTACCGCTTTTCAAATAGTCTATTAAATTTTAACTAGACCGACTTTAACTCCAAATACTGTAGTTGGAGCAGAATCGCCCGAGACATGCCTTCAGCCAAAAATTTCATATGCTACTTTTGGGCTGTATGTACTCCTACGCATTTCCGATCTTTAAAGAAAAATTAAGGAGCCAAATTCATGAACCGAAATATAATGTCAAAGTGTACAGTACAATTTTCGTCTGTCAACTCAAAGTTACTGAGAGAAGTTAAACAACATTTCTGTGACTGTTTCAAGAAGTTTTTGGTCCTTCAATTGAGAGTTGTTTCACACTGCCGTAATAGAAAGGAATTATTCGATGCAATTTAAGCCTGGCGTGGAGCTAAGTTTGTAATAACATACGGCAAGCAGTGCTGTTTGTTTGAAATTCAAGAACGAAAATTAAAATCGGTGGGAGACACGAATTATGCAGATGAGGTGGCGCTTTCTCGGTGGGTTATTTTTGTCCAAAAACTGAACACATTTCCAAGTTTCCAACTGAGATTGAGCTGATTACGGACGAATTAGTGTTCTGGAGTAATACTGGATTCACTGCACGCTTAATGCTTGTTTATACACGGCTGACGAAAACTAATGGTTTCTTTTTCAAACGGCGGATTATGGCAAACTGCGGGTTGGAAAACAACGAGTATTTCTAGAAACTGCGAAACACTGCTGTGAAGCTACGTGAACAGAATTCCAATGAAGCTCCCTCTATGGACAAACATCAAACATGGCAAGAAAATATCGTTGAGATGTGATCGAGTGTGTCAGTGTCAATACGCGAGTACGATTTTAATACTCAAGCTCTGCAAACAGAATTCACTCAAACAGCTTTTGAATTACGAAAAGTGACTGAAATGATGAATGATGATGAATTTTTAAAATCTACGTAAATAGTATAGCGTTGTTAAGCAGAACGATGTAGGAAACCGCCTTTTCAAAGCACCATTCATTCAGGCCAATCGAAAAAATTCTTCTCATCTTGCAGCATCGCTTGGTATCACCGTTTATCGCGTAAAATCTCTAATTCTATGGAAAAGACATCAATCTTCCTCTCTCCACCACATTGAAAATTAGTTAAATTGGCCTCTTGAACCCCTCAGGGGTTCTCAAAGAACTATTAATAAGTTCGTCCACACAGTAAATTTCTCTCTAAAGCCCGTCACCGGACCAAATCGCTCGAAGCAGTAACGTGCGTGAATCCGAGCGCAATCTTAACCTCTTCCTAATCTCAAGACCGTATAAACGAGAGTGAAATGGCATCTGTTTAATGAAAGGAAACAATTTTGTGGTCTCGTTTCCTTAGCAAAACAAACGAAAAAGATTATTAAATATAAATAAGGCGGTACTAGATTTATTCCAAGGTTTAAGAAGACTTTGGCGGGCTGATTTGCTTTCTGTCTCGAATAATTGGTTTAGAATTATTGGTTTGTGTAAACGCATATTTTATAGTTTATCATGTTTATTACATGTAACAGCTACACCGAATGGAACAAGTTTATTTTCGAGTAAAACCTCGCCCTACAGGGTTGCTGGCCAACGTCACGTATTAAATAGCCGAGAATTTCGCCGAAAAAAAACCCAAGTTAACTGAATGATTTAGTTTTCTTCTTTCTTTTGCTTTTTGCTTATAAAAGTTAGGAACCGAATGTGGCGAACTAAGGTACTGCTTAGAAGAGAGTGCGACAAGAAAGGCAAAAAAAGTGATGTACCTCGCTCGCGAGGTTTCAATCTTGTCTGGTGGTTGTTTAAAATTTAATGTCTGCGCTAGTCACGGGAGTTGGTAGTCATATAGTATTTAAGTTTTTTTTCTTATTCACGGAAACAAAGGTATTGCTCTCTTTTTTAGAGAAGCCTGTTTTCCTGTCAAGTTAAGTCCAACATCACATCACTAACGGAAGTTGAAACATCACTGGCGCGCGTACGGTCATTTTAGGCTTTAAATCAAAACGAAATATCCACTTATACAAATTTAACTTCATTGCAGGATTGGACCAAACAACTTACATCCTTTGCAGCGAGCCACATTATCCACGAATTCATTTTCAGACGTCTTTCCTTGTAAATGACAACAGAAGATCTCAAATCAGAGACTTACGGCAACTTTTAAGTTCGCACTAAACTTGCATCTAGGTATTTTAGAGTCAGGTTTAATGGATTTCGATGTTTCGTGTACATTTACCCTGTAATTATACTGTGTTTAGAGTGGAAAGGAAGTGCTATGATATCAGGATCTTTGAAATCTTAAGAATGCTGAATATTGTTGGTACAAACTACATTAATAAAACACGACCAACGATTAACGACATCGTTTAGCAAAATGAATGAAAAGTAATTTCAATAAACGACCATGAATTCATCCAGGATTCACAGATAAAGTTGTTAAATTTCTTTCAAATTGCTTACTATTCTCACTGCATGTTTACTAATTGCATGTAACGGCTTTAGGTATCCAAGTTTATTTTGCGGGAGTTTGTAAAAGGCTCTGGTTCAGGATCAAAGTTCTGCTTGACAAAGAAAAACAACTCACTTCCGTCAATGGTAGCGAAAATGGCAAATTTAAAACAATTGTTTTGTTCCTGTATTCCACTATACCAGAATCTTAAAGTGCTCAAACATTTAGTGAAAAAAATCGGTCGGCGATGACGGTACAGCCGATATGGTAAAGAGAATTTGAGTGTCGATCGCTTTAGCAAAGAACCGCAGATAGGGAAAAAATACGCAACATTATAACAACATGTGCTTCAAGTTTGTTGTAGTAAACTTAACAAAATTTTCAGCCAATTCATAATCTAGACATGCCATAGACATCATTCTCCATTGTGCTTTGAAGTTCTTCTCTGACGAATTAACTTTTGACTGCGCTGCGAGTCTTGTATAAACCATCATTTAAAATTCTTTCACATTTCTCTTTGTTTCCAAGTAAGCTTATGTTTTGATTGCAACAGTTCCTAGGTACACCTGACCAGAAAGACAAAAAACTAAAGTGACATGTTCGAGGGGAGTTATTTTTTATCCCCTAACAGTGCTGGCGCTAGCAACGGCGAAACGATCCGGCAGTATTGGACTAGACGCATTATTACAAACAAATTTAAAACAACTTGCACGAAACCATAACTGTTTATTTGCAACAAACCCGGTTTCTCGTGAACAATAATTTTAGACTGCACTGTTATCTTGGCAGTGTCCACCTCGCAATTTTCTTGAAAATTTATTTTCAAAATTTGTGCAAAACAATAAAAAAATAAATGAGACCAAATTTATTAGAAGCATATAATAATAATAATAATAATAATAATAATAATAATAATAATAGTAATAATAATAATAATAATCGATAATACTTTTATGGGTAAACATAATTACTGGGAAACCATTAGTTTGCATCATGGCCCAGAGAATCTACAAAATTAAGAACAATATGGAAAATAAAACTAAACCTAACAAAAATAGAAAATTAACACAGGTTCTATCAAAAAATAGCATAACAATTAGATATAAGAATAGTTAACAGGTTAATATGCCCTAGTGATAGTTAAATGTTCAAATTCGGAAGTTTTAGTGAAAAAAGGTCAGTCCGATGCTTTTTTCACAGTATATTCCAGAGTATGAGGGCAAATTCGAAATAAAAAAGGAGTGTTCAGATTAAAGCTCAAAAGTAACTGAAACAGTAGGAACAATAGAACGCCCGGCAAAATTCAAGGTTCATTCAGGTTTTGAACTAATCAGCTGTTATGGTTTCCTCTAAATATTTTCCGTATCGAATATCAACCACTTTGAGGCAGGTGACATTTGGGCGCATTTTAAGAACTTTGCTTTTTTGACCGCTTAAAAGGGCTAAGCGGGCTTTAAGGCCTTTAACATGTTTGTTCGAAGTACTTTAGATAATCAAACAGTATAAAGTTTCCTAAAAACAAGCTAATGGTTTTATTTGTGGTAAGCCGACGGACAGAAAAAGGACGGACTTTAATGTGTTTTTGTTTGTTTTGTACATGTGATATTGTGCCACTTTCGGTTGGAAACGAACGTTGGTGTGAGTAGTAAAATATAAGATAAGAAAGGTTTGAAAGCACTTCAAAGAATCAGTAAAAATATTAAAGCGGAAGAAAGGTGATATCATTTTGATATCGAAATATTAAATAGCAAAATTAGTAATACTTATTTCCTACGATAACTGAACGAGACAAAAGGTTGGTTATCCATAACGAAACTAAACATTGACATTCGAAACCCCCGAAAGAGCAATTAGAAGGAAAGCTGACTGTTAAAAAAAATCCCAAGCAGTTTTTTTTTCTTAAGTTTTAAGTGTCCCGTGTACTAGGAGCTTTTCTTCTACGTATTCATGGAATTACGGTATTTCATTCTGAAGATTTTTTTACTAATAAATATAACAAATCGAACTTGTACATTTTTCCATGGTTTCTGCCCGCTTTCACTGACACGCGTGAGAGGAAACGGTTGCGTGGAAGCCAAGCGAGGGTACGTCAGACTATTGTAAATTTTAGGAAAGGAAACGTTTATTGACCGCTTAAGCTGTAAAAAAGGCGTACGAAGTAATGACAACTGGAGGTACCAATGTATACGAAATTTTAGCATAATGATCGACAGAAATTCGTCAAAACCCCGTTAAAAAACGATGATTCAGTTAATAAATATTCCTTTACAAAAGTGACATCACAAAGAGTTCTTTCTTAGAGGATACAAGTACCCTAAACGTTAAATAAATGAAAAGTATGTCCTACGGGGACTTTCCCGGGTAATAAATCTTGTTTTAAAATATTCATTCCTCGTGGATGTTTGGACAATTCATGTGCCTTTTTTAGCCTGCTTCTTTCTCGTCGATTGTACCACTAAAGAAATTTTAAACGCCATTTTCAAACCTGAATTTTATTGGTAGCACTGCTCTCGCGAGCGGGCTACTCGTTGCATCGCAAATTCGCACGCAGCAATAACAATTTTAAAACAATTTGAATTTGAATTGAGTTCCAAATCGTGACTTTTTCCTTTCTAGACATCCGAAAGCTGTGCGGGTGTGTGATCCACTGCATAAATTATATAGTTAACGAGGCTCTTTTGCCCCTGAGGCAAACAATTACCCGCCGTATGAGGTCGTGATCAGTGGGGGGCAGGGTTTGAAAACTTTTCATGTCAGAATTCCTAACAACCAAACGTTAATGAAAAACTTAAAATCTACGTCAAAAGTTTGCTACCTATTTGCTCTAGCAAACTTTAGCTGGTAAATTGCTGGTAGCTTTATTTCAGAATTACTTTTACATTGTTAGCCATACACAATAACACTTTTCACAAAATCCTGTTTGCTTAACAAATGGCACGGAATTGTAAACGTTCTCATTTAGCTAATAGCTTGGGCAATTTATGCCGTGTTGTTCCCCTTAAACAGCTGTCTATAGAAAGTTGTGTCTGCTTCTGTTTGGCCTCCCCTTGTGCAAAAATTGGCTGCTGCCAAAAAGGGACTCTCCCCCGACAACAGAAAAGGCAGCCTTTTAATATTTAAAAAGACAGTAGACAGAAACATTCTGCAACGTAAAAATAGGCGCTTTCTGGTGAAAAGGTGGGCGAGCAAACTTCAAAAACTCAAAAAAGCACTGTAAAATGGTCAGTTTCTATGGAAATGTGAATCGACGAATACATTAAAAACCCATTAAAAATATTAGGCCTGTGATATATATTACCTCTAGTGTCACGGAGTTATTAAATGGCCCTGTGTTTTAATTTCACTGAATTCTTATCTATATCATTGAATATATTAGAGGCACGCAACTTATAAACGATAACAAAATTTTGTGGCAAGTTGAATGTGCAAATTGGACCTCAACGAAAAATTGACTTCAGTGAAACAAAGAGAATTTTACCAGTTTAAGTTCTTTGTTTTGAATCCGCAGGATACTTTACAGCAGGCAAACAAAAACAGTAAAAATATGGCGGATAAGTTAAGCTATAAGTTGCTATCTACACCCGCCTCTGAAACCCAGAAAGGGAAATAACACACTTCAAAATATTAAACAAAATAAAGTGGAATCAATAACGAAGTTTTTATTATTCAGAAAAACTGACGGAGTACTGTAGGCTAAAAACAAAGTAACCTTATATCAAAGCAAACATCGATCGATTTGTAGAAAGGTGATCAAACGATTCCCGGGCTAGTTTGAAAAACACCCCTTAATTATGCATTACGCCATTTAACAGCACCTTGACAATATTTAACAACTATTTAAACGAAAAAGCGGTAAATAGCGGTGATATTTATCAGCTGCCAAGGTCAATGTGCCTACCAGCACTAAGAAAATGATTGTTTTGTAAATATTAAGTCATAAAGTAAAAACATCGCAAAAAGGTGTAGAAGTTTTGGCGTCGCTTTCCTCCTTCCTAGGGTCTTTTTGCTAACTAGCCGCCATATTGAAAACGGGGAAGGACCTGGGTCCGAATAAATAAGCAATACTCTCTCTTTGGCGCGAAAATTCCTCAGTTGTTTGTCTGAGGACATAATTTGTACGGGTTCCAGGAGCAAAACGACTGACAGCCCTCGAGGAACATAATGTACACGGCCCAGTGTCCAAAAATATT
>Ga0126336_10001561_pt1 | contig 12160 bp, 6 predicted proteins | sample SidCmetagenome_FD_92530 | JGI IMG/M metagenome (GOLD analysis project Ga0126336, IMG submission 92530) | Coral microbial communities from El Islote,Puerto Morelos, Mexico - Siderastrea C C metagenome | ecosystem: Host-associated > Invertebrates > Cnidaria > Coral | place: El Islote,Puerto... | reverse complement strand
GAGGATGTGACTTGCCATTTAGGAGTGTGTTACTATCACACCGGGGACAGATTTCAAACGATGGTAGGTAACAAAAGGGAGGCTTATTATGTACCCTCCCTTATCCCTCACCCAGTTGCTAACTTCCTCTGCCCCACCCTACACAGGGTCTGAACTCGTTTTAGTTTCCATTAGTGTATGAAGAGCGGGCTACAGAAAATTTAGAAAGCAGACATCTTCGTCTCCAAATATTAAAAGCCTTAAGATAAAATAGGTCTTGTGATGAGGAGAATGCAAATGATTAATAAAATGCGATTAGTTTTCTTTGGATCGGTGCTTTCTTTTCTTTCGCTGTGTTCTGAATTCAATATTTCTTAAAGTGAAATCACTGATGATTGACGGCTGCATTTCCAATCAACAAATTCTTGAACGTTAAACTTGTTTAGGCCAAACGCTCACGATGGACAATGAAAACTGCCCTCGTTTGTTGGTTGACGGTTAGTTAACCCCACCAAGAACCTTCCATAAGTGCATCTCCATAATCAACAGGCCTCACTGTGCCACTGAGCTGCGGTACAGTGAAATCCCGATAAACCGAAGTGCAAGGGGCTGGGAAAATGTGTTCGTTATAACGGGGGTTCGTTATATTGGAGTTCTTTTCCATAATTTTACAATTACTGAGCTGAAGAATCTGGTTCGTTACACCGGGTCTTCGTTACAGAGGGGTACGTTATATCGGGGTCCCACTGCATTTCAAATGCAGTGAAACAGACATGAACAATGCACGAACATTTGGCCGTAATAAAGGGGTTTTTAAAGGGAGAAAATCCCTGTATGAGGTTTTGTTCTGCGCGATAAAATAAATTGGGCGTAATTGCGAGGTGGTCGTATTAACGTTGCGCTCGTAAGGCGGGCCGGGGTTACACTGTATGTGGTAAACAAAGAAATAGGCAATAAATTGGCATCGCAGACCCTAACTAATGGGCTGAATTGGAAATCACCCACAAAATGAAAACCACGAAAGCTGATTGACTCGCGACTGTTTCTGCAGAAATTGAACATCTCCGCGAAGAAGACGAATATACCGCTTCCTTGGAAGCAGCCCGGAAGGCCACCCAAGGCAAAGGAGATGAGAACTTTTCGCAGTGGACCGCCTTTGGGCCTTGTGGGGCCACTTGCGGAAGGAGCATACAAACAAGGTCACGCTCGTGTAAACCAGGGAAGGTCTGCAAGGGACCAGATATTCAAAGCAGGACATGCATTCAAACGCCGTGCCCCGGTAAGTGTTCTCTTGTGGGAAGTGTCATTAGAAAAGCATCTTATCGCAGTTGTGCACACTACATTAAGAGAATTACTCCTTTCATTTCAGTGTCAACTTGTCAAAAGACTTACAGTGGAAAATGCTGTGCCCTTCCTTTTGTGTATCACGGTGCTGCGGTAAACCGCTGCCTGGTTGATCCGCATACTCGCCGTTCCTGGTGTGCAACAACGCCCAACTTTGACAAAGAGAAACGATGGGGATACTGCCAGCCATTAGGTGAGACGATACGCACGTGAATTGCACGTGCAAAACTTGAACCTTGAACCCGGCACGTGAATTCTTAAAACTGCGAAATAATAAGAGCTGATACACGATTAGGAAGCGAGAATCGTCAACGATTCCAAGGCATGGCAAAACTCGATGTTTCGGGTAGCTAAGCCGGTGAACATCCACTACGAACAGAGCATTTTTCAATTTTTTTTTTCAATTTTCATACTCCTACACGATAATTGAATTGAATTCTAACAGCTTGGAGAAGCTTGGAGAAGACTAAAATGGAGTTTGTGTTTTCAGTTTAGGAAAGAAAACGTTACCTATTTAGTAAGCAAAAGAAAACTTCAAAATGATATTTTCCTTAGGTGTATAAATGCCAAAGAGCTGATTATGACCTAAGGAAGGTTAACAAAACATGACAAACAGTCATTTAGGCTTTTATTTACTTTTTCAAGATGTGTGAACTGTGACAAGATTCGTATAATTATGATTTAAGTGGCAGAATTTGGATAAAGAGAAAAATAACTGTTGCCCAATCATTTATTATTATACTAATGATATTATAATTTCCAGGACCACACACCGAGAAAATCGCTCCGGTGATCCGAAGTTTCCTACCAGTCTCCCCCCGTCAGCTTCAGCCGCTTTCAGGTAAATGTTCAGAAGTCTGTGCACAAAATTAATTTAATTGGATGGAGAGAGGATGGCCAAGTGGTTAGGGCGCCAGACTTGACATCCGGAGGTCCCAGGATCGAGCCCCTCTCTGCTAAGAGAACGTTCAGTATAAACACACTATTTACATTAATTTTACAAAATTCATACTCTTACACAACGATTAAATTTTAATGGGAAACGACGGTGGTTAAGCTTGAGGAACACTAAGCCGGAGTTAATGTTTTCGGTTAAGGGAAGAAAAGCTTACTTTAGAAAACGAAAACCTCCAATTATATTGCTCCAGGGTGTATAGTCGCCAAAGAGCTGAAGATAAGTTACGAAGCGACAAGGAGGGTTAACGAAAGATGAACATTAAACAATCAGCTTTATTACTTTTTCAAGAGGGGTGAACTGTAACAAGACTTGTTGATTTGAGCGCCTGAATTTGGATAAAGAAAAAATAATTGTTGCTCCCTTATTTATCTTTAAATTTTTGTTATTCCAGGTCCACACATCGAGAAAACCGCTCCGGTGATCCGAAGTTTCCTTCCAGCTTCCCCTCGTCAGCTTCAGCCGTTTTCAGGTCAATGCTCAGAAACCTGTACACGAATCTGCATGAGGTGGTGTCCACAGCATTGCTGTGTAACCGCTAGGTATCGATAGAACACTTAATCTCCCAATAAACACGAAACAAATAATACATACAAATAATTTTATATGAAAAGTACGGAGATTTTAAGCATTGGTAACGACGACGTTCGAAAATAATTTTGTTTGCCTTGGTTTTAGGTTTTGGTTTAAAAAATAGTGGCCTATTTCTTTTGAACCTGGTTTGTCTGGAGCAAAAGCAAGACCAACCGTAACTGCTTTGCATACGTTTCTCACGCCTGTCAATTTGTCGCGTTATGATTGGTTCATTGTGTTTATGGCGTTAACTGTGAACGAGCAGATGTAATTATTACTCAGGCCCAGTTCCCAAGATCAAAAGTCAACCAAGGCTTATTTTTCTCTTGATTGCAAGATTTTCAGCTGCAATTTCTAAATGAAAGTTTAAAAGCGGACTGAATTCAAACGTAGGACAATATCAATTCTTGAAATGCACATCGCCGAGTGTTAAACTGAACTAAAAGATGACGCCAACCTTCAGCTAGTGCTAGCTTACAGTCAATCTAAGTCGTAGGAGACCGGTGTTTAGAATATCTGAACCGAGCCTCCCAAGTTACACGGAAAGGAGAAACTCGAAAGATTAATTGGCAGAATTCAAGATTGAAGATTCTCACATGCAGGTCATATGTCGATAGATCGTAATGCACGTGGCGCGTGAACTCGTGAATGGTCATCACGGTTTTTGTAGAGACATTATGATTTTGAACTATGCATGCTGAAGTACTGTTCTTAGAAAAGATGTTTTTATAGCTAAAATAAAAGTGCATTTTTAAAGCCCTGTGCTGCCAGTAATTTAGCATCGAGGGAGGGAGGGAAGGAGAAAAGTTCAGATGGACGAAGGAAGAGAGGGGTGGGGCCAACAAAGGAAGGAAGAAGAAAGTAGAGGAAGGACAGGGGGAGCAAAGGAGTGAGGGATGGACGAGGGGAGCGAAGGAGAGAGGGACAGAGGGACGGAGTGGGGGGTGGGGGAGGAAGGAAGGGATGGAAAGCGAGAGAGAGGGAAAGAGAGAGCGAAGAAGGGACGGGGGAAGCGAAGGAACGACAGAGGGAAGCAGAGAGAGTTTGAGGAAGAAAAACAGGGAGGGAGGAAGAAGAGGGATGGTGCAAAGGAGAGACGGATAGAGGGAGCAAAGAAGGGAAAGAGAATGGGACGGAGGGAGGGGGAAGGAGACGGAGAGAGCTAAGGAGGGAAGAAGAAAGGGGAGAGTGAGAAAAGGGAGGAGGGGGTAGAAAGAGCGAACGAGGAGCAAGACAGGAAGAGAGCAGAAGTGTTCATAAGGGCCGATTTATAGGGAGCCGCTTTGTCGTCAATGACATGCTTACGACACGGCGTGGGTTTCTTTTACAAATTATACAATTGATTTAAAGGAATCTACTCGTTTCGTATGCGTTTCCTTGGTTACTACGTTTGAATCGACCCTTAAGAGGATCATTAGCGAGCTGGGAAAAATAACTGAAATTTATGTCGCGAGGAAAAGGAAGGATGTTTAGAAGAGAACCCTTACAGTTCAAAGTCTAAAGATCACAAGATAACAAAGATCAATGCATTTAATGACAATATATAAACATACTTGCGTACACGTACTCATCACGATCATGATCATCATGATCATGATCTTTATTTCAAACCACATTCATTACAAACCATCATCATCATCATCATCATCATCATCATCATCATCGCGGTCATCATCATCACCATCGTCGTTGTCGTCGTCGTCGTCGTCGTCGTCGTCGTCGTCGTCGTTATCGTCGTCATCTTCTAGAGAGCCGTGATGAATAATTTAAATGTACTATGAGATACGCTGTAATATACCCACGATTACTCAGTTATATATGATACACCTACTACTATATACGAAAAATTCTTTTAAAATACCCAAATCAATTTCACAATGTAATTATACAGATGTTAAGCAAAGAGTGGTGAAATTCGTCTGAAGTAGAATAATAGCAGTTGCCATTTGGCATAAGGTGCAGCCGCCAGATCCTGGGCATGTGCCAGCCGAGTCTGTTTATAGCGCAAAGACAACAAACACATGTCGGTGTCACAGGTTTCATAAAGTGGCGTCAATTTCAACAATACCGGCCAACGTTCACTTTCCAGGAAAGGAACAAGATTTCTTTTTTACAAAGTGGCGTTCCTTTTACCTTCATAAGCATCAATGGCAACATTAACCGTATTTGAGCAACATTAGAAGAATCAGTGTATCTGATGTATTCCAGTAGAGGTCTTTGCTCTGGTGTGATCGACCAGGTGAGAGAAGTCCGTTGTTGGTGACTGGTGCTGTAACTATCTGTATTAAACGGATGTCACGTTTCGGGGCAGTAAATTAAATACTGAACAGGTTATGAAAGTATCGCCGCTACTCCTCCGCACTACTCCCAAGAGCATAATCGGTTTGTAGCTGCATTGCGCTTCCCAGTAGACAACCAATCAATGCTTTGTTTTAAACCCGGGATTTCCTTCCATAACTAGTGCCAGGTCACAAGCGGAGCTTTCGACGTCATACGCGTTGTGTCTGAGGTGAGTGAGGACTGGGGTCAAGTCCTGTTGGCACCACCTAAAAGATTATAAAACGCTTCTTTTACCTCTGTGTAGAACTTACAGCGGGCTGTAAGAGACTGAACTTAACATATAAAGAAGGAACTGAACCCTACTGAACGGCTACCCTACCTCTTGGCAGCTTGAATATCACGTTCACTAGCCTCTTTCCATGACGCATGCTCTATTAGCAAGGACGCTGACAAAAAGAACCAAAAAGGCTTTAGATGAGACTTTCAAAATGTCAATTCAGAATGGTTAGGTATTTTAATCGTGTCGGTGAAAACAATGTTGAAGTTTTATTGCTAGCGGTAAGAGTGGGTGAGACGCATTAACCATGTTAACATTGGCAAGAAGAAGTGTAATTCTTAGCTGATTTCTCCAGGAGATTTTATTCTAATAAAAAATAAATAATAGTAATAATAATAATAATAATAATAACAATAATAATAATAATAATAAGAAGAAGAAGAAGAAGAAGAAGAAGAAGAAGAAGAAGAACAACAACAACAACAACAACAACAACAACAAGAACAACAAAAACAGCAACAACAATCACCTGGGTAGCCTGCAAAAGCCACTATCTTTCTCGATACAACAGACTAAAAACCCGGATGCTTTGGAAGACCGTAAACTAGGGGGTTATTTCTTGATGTAAAACTTAAATACTGGAATAATGGTAGAGGTGCCACAAAGGAGAGTTGTCGCAAGTCTGATGCTACTTGTTCATATGTAGCCGACAAAGCTTGTGGTATTTTTCACAGGCTTGCAAAGCTAGCTTTCCCCTCTCGTATTCGCGGCTTCGTCGCTCAAACTTTGCCTTCGCACAAAAATACTTCCATTTAGCAGGTTAAGTCATGTGAAACGCAAAAAGACAACAGGTATGGCGCTTTCACTGAAATGTTCAAGTCGTTTTTACTCAGAAAAAATCTGAGTCCTCCCAACGGGAGTCGAACCCATGACCTTCCAGGTGCCGGTTGGATGCTCTGCCGTATTGCAGGCTCAATAATGTCAAATGCGATAAATGTAAACATGACAAGTGGACTAACGACTAGCTTTTTTTTTGTCTGAGTAAAAAACAACTTGAACATTTCTCCTTTTAACGCATTTCAGCCAGTCGTCACTCCACTTATACGGCGATTTCATACCCATGTAAATCCTTGCTAAACTGAAAGCCAGATCACGTGCAGGAAGGGAGTCCAAGAGGAGGTCGTAGTTTTTTGGAGACAGAAGAGTGTTCGTGGAAGACCGAACTTGGTCGCACAAAATCTTCAGGGTGGGGTGGGACGAGGACGCTTTTGACAACTTTTCCGACACGCTAGCGTGAAACGCTTTCAAGACCTGAGCAGAAACAATAAGGTGACGAAACAGATAAAACGAAATTAAAACGTCTAGAACAATTTCTACGCCTACAGTGTAAGCGCAAAACTGCTAAATAAAGCATGTATGCGATTGAATGCACGATGAAAGTCCGCAAACAACTGGCCAACGTGGGTAACGTCCAGTAATCGTGCGGCACGAACGGAAAATGTTGGTGACTGGTTATAGGCGCCGGGAGATTTGGGTAACAGTGAAAAGGGCGAGAAATCTCACGCAACTAGCTAGCAGACAGCGCGAAAAAACAAAAAAACAAAAACAAAAACAAAACAAAACAAAAAAAAACAGGTACTACGTTCAAAGTGCGAGAAATGTCACCCGGTAAGCGGCCCAGCAGCAAGTACAAAAAGAATCGCTTAGCCAATGGCAAGCGGGAAAGGCAGCAAAATCCTAGAAAAACTTTACCAGGATTGGCTGGAGCTTGCATATGCCCCCTTTTTTAAATCAATTACAGCTACAAAGCTCAGTAATCCCCCCCTCCACTGAAAAAAAGGAAAAATTGCTTTACCTGTCCTTCACTTTTAAACACGGACTTCAGCACATCTAACGACAGAACATTGGTTGTTCCTTCCCAGATGGGCAATACCTTGCAAACAAAATCAAATGGGTTGTCAAAATTAAAACAATAAAATTAAAAGAATTGACTGACTGACTGACTGATTAATCGACTGCAACAAAAATTCCTTTTCAAGTAATGGCAATTCAAAATAGCAAGGCCCCAAAAGGAAATGAAGTTCAAATTCCGTTTTTCAAGAACACTGGACAACAGAGGGGACCACGGGAAGGAAGTACTCGGTAGCTTTCACTTGCATGAGCCTGTATTTATACCTGGGCGTCTCTCATTAATCCTGGTAACCCTGTATCCTCTATGTAGCCCTGGCCACCAAAACTCTCCAAGCCTTCCGAGGTCACCTGCATGGACTGTGAAAAAGAGAAAAGAGTATTTAGTCATTCGTTTAATTTGTACCTCTCAGTTCGCTCTCATCAATACTCCTGCGTTCTCGAAGAGCTGGAATCTGCCTGAATGTCAATAAAAGTTCAATTAAGTTCAATTAAAAGTTCAAACGCTTGCCAGTCCCTGCTCGACATCAAACTCGTATGGCGAATGCGACCTCATCAACTCTACGCCCTCTCAAACAGTTTAATTCTGCTCAGAACGAATCGATTGAAAGTTCACACTTTTGCCCTCGTTTGACCATAAACCTCTTATCAATTGCGACTCCCGTTCGTTCATGAAACGTTTTACGAAGAAAGGATAAGAAATCAACATTCGTTCTCATTTTACTCATCCGCGCTGTCAAGGAATTTTCTCAAGTGTTTATTGAAATGGATAAAATTAAAACTTCCACCCTCGTTTGTACTTTAATTCCGATGAGTTAAATTTTCTCTCGGTCTCAAGGAAACGCAAACGCTTTTAGGAGTTTAAACACACGTCTACTCAAGTTTTCGTTTCACCCACGTTTGCAGAAACACATATACAGAGGTGAATATAAGGCTTCTAAGGTATATATCGCTGCAAACCATGTGGCGTTTGCTCACTCACCTGCTTAGCGGTGTACAGTTTTGTAATTGGTGTAAGAAGTCTCAAGAGCTGTAGCTCAACACCTGAGGCCTCGTTACACTCCTGCAGTCCAAGCAAACGGCTAACTTCCATGGTGAGAAGAAAAGCAGCACGAGTCTCCACCTACATCAGCAGAAACATGGAACTTACGTTAGAGGATTCACAACCGGGCGCTTTGCAAAAAAGGCTGCTAACAAAATATTCTTTTAAATGCTCTCATATTAGCCTGACTAATTTCGTTTCCATGCAAACTCAAGGCTGGAAAGCTTATTTGAATACAGGTACAATGCCTTTCAAATCCTGGGGTTTCATAACTTCACAGTCGCAGACTGTTTCCTAAATAAACGAATTCAAACTCACAAAAGGAATTTTTAATTTTTTGAACAACGTTTATGTTACCTTTTGATCACACAGAGTAACTTTTGGTCAAATAGTTTTGCTCTAGTTTTCGAATAGCTAAACTAAATTTTTCATGCTATGCCCGAAAAAATGTCCAGAAAGAAATGTGTGGAAAAAATAGGGCTCATGATGGTAGAAATGTTGCCTCAAAACTTAGTACTGTGTACATGTCTAGGTAAATTCCGATTAACTGCATTAAGTCAAAAAAGGCAGGGATTCTCACGTTGGTTTTCCCTACAAACTGAGTCTACGTTGAACAACTAAATGATTTCTTGAAAACCGGAAAGTAAAAAACAAAAAAAAACAAAAAAAAACTAAATAATTTCTTGAAAACCGGAAAGTAAAAAAAGAGCAGATTGAAACACATTTAATACCTCCAATCTAGCCAGTGTTTGCATATGGAGAGGATGATCCTTTAGCAGTTTTCCAAACACTGTTCTTCTAACACAGTAATCCTGAGCCAAGCTCATAATCCTGCAAGTCATCATCATCATCCTCATCATCATCATCATCCTCATCATCATCTCCTTTATATCAACACGATAAAAATTTTAAAGCAAAATGCTTCTGGGGTAGTGTAATACTAAAGGAGTAAAGAGGCCACGTCAAGGGTATTTCGTTTTTTTTTGGGGGGGGGGATGTCAAAACTACGCTTAACGCAGGACTTGAAATAACGGCCGGTCAACGGACAATGTCCGGTCAAAAATAGGTTTTGTCAGGTCAAATCCTTGGATGGCCGGACAATTTGTCCTGTCCTTTACGCTTGTAAAGAAACATTTAATGCAGAGCTTCAGTTCAACATCATTGGCATTCGTGAATAAAAAGGGTAAAAAGACAGAATGAGATACCACCAGACCAAGAACTTTTAATAAATGATTCATAATAGTGGTTGTAAAATTTCGGTTGGCTGCAAATTTTCGCTTTGAAGTATTCTAAATGAAAAAAGAAGAGTTGCCCGTTAGTACCATTTCCCCGGCCCCTTTTTATAAGATATAGTACTGAAATTTTAAGATTTAAGTTTATTCATTCTATAATTGATTTGTATCAAATCAGACAGTGGATATGGATTCTACTTGTGAGTGTTTCTTGTTGTATATTCACATCAGTTAGCTTGTATTATTATGAGAATCAAGTAGATCGCAAGCTTCAGTTTTATAGAGATATGACATAATGGATATTTGTCCGACCAAAAGTGGGTTCTGTCCGAGCAAAAATAGGTTTGACCGGACAACTTGACCGGCGCCAGCCGGGAAATTATTTCAAGCCCTGTTAACGCATTCACAGTCTCTCTCCTCCTCATTCTGCTTCTGGTTTCAATGCACGAACTTTTCGCAGCTTTGCAAAGGAAAGACGAGGAGAAGAGGGGGAGGAGTGAAGTCCTATCGTTTTTCTTTCAGTTTTTTTTCTGTTTAATACTTTCTATTTCCTCATTGCAAGTTCAAACTAATACAATCGTTACATACTGTTGTTGTTTTGAACACTAGAACGCTTAGCACACACGCACAGGTGGAATCAACGTTTAAGTGTTACAACTAATAACTGTATACCACTCATAACTAATCTTTTCCCATCACAGTACTCCCGCTGGTCACGCATTTGTATTCATTTGTAGAAAACTTAGCACACGTGACGATTATGAAAATTAATTAGGGCATACGGCCCCTCGCGTACTTTCCGCCTTGCACACTTACTGGCCTCACCTTCTCATAACTCCAGCAGCCATAATACTGTTATGAAAACGCGTTACTGTTAACATGTCTGATATGCAATGAACTCCTCGGCCTTCTTCTGACACCTAAAAAACATTTTAACAATTAAACTCCAGGGATATTATAATTAGGTTTCGAATTTACTGTTTATAGTGCGTGTAGTTTCTACTTCCAAAACAATGTCTTCAGACACCACCATTTCAAATGATACATCGCCCACAATGCCGCGATACATCCGGGACCGCCCTACGGTGCAGGGCTCTCAATTTGAAAAAGCTTTTTAGTGACAAAGGCACCAAAGTACAAAGAAAATGGAGGGAAATAGCGAAACAAGGTGTACGTTTTGCTCAATTACAAAAAATCTAGGTACTGTAGCGATTAGGTTTACCCAAAGTTTTTTAGAAGAACTAGTATCGAATGGCTCCTAAAATTCGGTTTTTTGCTGATTTTAGTATGGGGAAAGTACCTAATTAATATACAGGAGCATTTTACTGTTCAAAGAAGGACTCACTAACTTAGGTTTGCCCGGGGAAAGTTAGCCTTATATCTAAACTACGGATGGGCAAAGTTTAGATTCAATACGATGCTCAGGAGTAGTATCGAAACGCAGTTCCGCAAACCCTAAGGCCGCTCCAAAATGACTTCTTCCGAACTCCCATGAGACCTTAAAAGAGAGCTCATACTCTGCCCCCAAGAACAATAGGACTTACTTTTAGCTAATGAATCATTACTCTCGCATCGACTACCGCGAGAATTCAAATTCAATAGACTTTTAAATAGAGATACTAAATTTTAACCTCACCCCAACCAATTATGTGAGTTTGTCGGTCATGGACATCAAATAAGGCAAAAACTGTGTTATTCAAATACCCTAACATCCCCTCCCCCAACTCATTTAAACCAATCCCCCCCCCCACCACAACATTGAATCCTAAACTGCGTTCTCAAATGGTCAACAAAAATACAAATAATGGGTCCCGATGTTTACGTTGAGAAGTGGCGTTTTAATGAAGGATAACGCGGTATCTGTTTGACGGAATCAGTACTTAAATTAATTTTTTGTTAGAAATTAATATCCTGTTCATTTATATACTGTAGAAACCTTGTAATACAACCATCAGCAGACGTGAAATGGTTGGTAAAATTTACAGGGAGAATACATTAACAGAGTTTTCAGATAAGAGAATAACTGTGTGAGGCAAAAAATCGGCCATAGTTAACAAGACGGTCAAATCAATGGGTTCGTTGTACATGTAAGACAGTCACTTCCACTGTATAGGTATATAGGTACATAGGTACATAGGCTGGCTGTTTTTAGGAGGAACATATTTTATTCCCTTCCTTACCTTGTGAGCAAGTGATCCAAGAAGAAGAAGTTCAGCAGTTGGGAGTTGTCTTGTACCCAGTTTATTCTTTAGTCTCTACAAAAACAAGTTGATTGTTGATTAGCGATTTAACACAGTGGCATGTGCAACTGAAAGATTGTTGATTTCATTACATGTAGTCCAAAACAGAGACCGTATGCTCTCACGATGAACAGACTGACTTCCCACCTTTTTTATGGTAAGTAAGTGAAAGTTGTTAAGGGCATTTACTACGGGCAATTACAGCCACTGACCAAGGGTAGCGTTAAAAGACAAAGTTGCTAGCAAGGAGTAAGTTAGTTTCCAGCTTGTGTTTTCTTATACCTCCATTTTGCCTTCCATCTTAGTGAGAGCAAAATCATGAGTCCTGCT
>Ga0126336_10001560_pt1 | contig 12160 bp, 6 predicted proteins | sample SidCmetagenome_FD_92530 | JGI IMG/M metagenome (GOLD analysis project Ga0126336, IMG submission 92530) | Coral microbial communities from El Islote,Puerto Morelos, Mexico - Siderastrea C C metagenome | ecosystem: Host-associated > Invertebrates > Cnidaria > Coral | place: El Islote,Puerto... | reverse complement strand
TTGACATTTCATATGGTACATGTTGGAAGAGTTTGTTTTAACATCAAGACATTTCATCTTGGGGATCATTTCCTTTATTCTCACGAACTGTATGTTTGATCATGTAGTGACACTGAAAGAAGAAGTTACGTGTTGGTCCCTTCTTGGGGGTTAGAGGGTTAACTCTGCCAAAAGGTAATTAAGTTTACAGCTATTTCCTCAATGAAAGTGAACGAGTGAGTTCATCGCTTTCACAAGTCCACAGGTTTAATAAAAAAAAGACTCTGAAATTTCATCTCTCTAACTAACGACCAACAGTTTTGTTGAAAAGCTTCACTCTGTATACGACACTAAAGAGCCAATTGCACTACTTCCTCAGTGCACATGCAATTCAGTCACAATGTCATGCCATGTCACACATTCATTGGCATGCTGAGGATGGCATGTAGATAAATACATTGTTTAAAAAGGTTGATTCCACCGTCACACAAGAAAACAATTCTTAAAATGAAACCAAGCTTACATCTTTCTTAAGATCAGCAAATTCTTTGCCCTTTGTTCGAAAATTCTGTCTGAATATCTGTCTTTCTTTTGATGACCACCGTACTGAGCCTGTAAACAGATGAAAAAATAAGTCAATAACTAGAATGTAACTTACTACTAAAATGCTGATGAACCAGATTCAGAGTTTGGCGCCACCCTTTGAGTTACACTCTTGCACAAAGTTTTTTAATGCACTTTCCAGAGGCAATTCTCTTAACCCTTTAAGCCCTGATAAAAAAAATGCATATTCTCCTGACTGTTCTCCATAAATTTCGTAGAGAACTAGTTAGAAGAATTTGACTAAATATCAAGACATCTTATCCTTGGTGACCACTCTTTATTCTCATCAATTGAATGATTGAACAAGTGTTGATAATATAAAGAGGAATTTCATTTTCATCACCGTTAGGGGTTAAAGGGTTCAGAATGGGTGTCAATAAGATACCCAGGTGATGAAAAAGTTTCTACACCTTTCAGCCATCAATTTGCCTCCCTCAAAACTCACACACAGCTCTTGTTGTACTTGCTGAGAAGACTCTAGTCTTTTCTCAGCAGATGAAATAAGACAAAAACAGCAACAAGAATAACTACTGTTGCAGGCTAAATCGGTCATTGTACAGTAGAGAAATCAGAATAAGCATCACCTAAGGAGTGCTCAAGGCACTTAGGTATTGCTGGGCAGGTGTAAATAAACTGTTTCTTTACCTTCATAGTGATAATCATACATAGGGTCATCTTGATGTGCCATGTATTTCTGACAAAGAAGCAGTTTCACTGCATCCTGTTGAGAAAAAAAAAAAAGAAACTGTCACAATCCTTGCACTAAAAATTTCATCCATTTACTAGTAATGATCATTTAGTTTAGTGTTCCCATACAACATTCATTCCTGTTGTGGATGAAAACTTTGTAGACCAATAACACAAAAACCGCCTAATTAAAGCAGCAGGCAGGGTATCAGACATAACAGGCAACAAAAGCTAGACCATCTTACTTGCGATGGGACGGAGACAAAAGCACTGAGTCAAGTAATTGACAAATAATTGTCTGCAGGAAGCAAACTCACTGCTTACGGACACATTTTGACAAGGTCGTAAACAGTTTTCAGTGGTCGAGTTTACATAGATGCCAAGGTTTTTGGTTTGTATGGCATAAGAAAAAGAAAAAAAGAAAGAGAGAGAAAAAACGAGAGAAAAATAAAGAGAATAGGGGTGAGTCTCATGCCAAAAGCATGGGACTTGGTGTCACGGAGTTTAATTAAGGCATGAAAGACCATACTGCATTTACATGAAACCAATACAAGTTGTTGTTTATTTATCTATTTTTTAATTTACTTTACAAGAATGAGAATCTCAATCAAACACAACTACTGGAGTGAGATTCAGGACCAGTATAAGACCAGTACCGTGTGAATGAATACAGTCATAAGAGAACCAAGGACTTGTACCAGTATGAAAGTCACATCAGTACCATGTGAACACCTCACGAACACATAACAAAGGTTAATTACCTTTATGTTTCCGTTGACTCTGTGAAGAATGTGAAGGGCGTATTCCTTGTTGGATCCTCCTCCTAACACTGCAATGGAGCAGGCCATCTCCAGGAATGATTCAACTGAAATTTCAAACATTAAACACAATGGTCAGAATAATGAACTTGTGTTCACCAAGCAGAGTAAGAGCAATGCTGTGAATTAAAATTGATTTTGGTTTGAAAATTTTCAAACCAGTTTAACTTTATGTTCCCTTTGTCTTAGATTCATGACCATAAACTGGAATGAAACAAATATGACACAGCAGAATTATGAACAAAATAAGCAATTTCAACAAGCACTGCTGGCAGGTCCAAAAAGGTCAACTTACAAGCAGAATTTATTCAAGCCTCCTTCTGAGTTACTTACACGTCTGTGTTTAAGACGTTCAGCTGTAACAGACAAAAGGAAGCATACACACAGGGAATAATCTACTCACTTTCTTCTCGTCTGGATCTCTTCTTTTCATCGATTGGTTTCCAAACTAACGTTGCTTTGTGGTCATCGTTCTTTGCTTCAGCTTTGGGGCCTTTGGAAGGAAAAACAACAGATATTTCCTCCATGTGAATCATCATTCCAAACAAGCTGTTCCCTTCTTGAGTTGATCCTGTACATAGCTGATAACTTTCTTAATTCTTGAAACCTAACTACTTCCCATTTGAATTGGCAAAAGAAATTAGATTTTGATCACTTACCTACACAAGGGGGTACTTCTGCTTGAAACTCTCGACCAACATTGATTTTTCTACATGAAAAATGACCCAATAATTAATCCACATGGAGTACGATTGGGGAGGGGGGAATGGAAAAGAAAACATGGGTTTCAAACAAAGCATCACAAATTTATGGAAGTAATCTATGATATTCTTAGGCAAAATGAATGTTTATTTGTTTGTCTCATGATGGAATCACTTTGAGTTGTTGATCGCGACGTTTCAACTGTAATACTGCTAGTCTTCATCAGGCAATGATATCGACTGTTTACATGTTGCTATTTGTATGCATGTACATGATGTCTGAGGAAAGAAGTGACTGCGTTACAATATATATTATAGACACTTACGGTTCAGGGAATGGCACCCCTTCTTCACCTGCTGTTAAATCAAAACCTAAAAATATAAGAACAACAATTTAGACAAAGTTATATCACTCAGAGATGTTGTAACTGTTGTTTGGCATCAAATAAACGAATTGAAACAAGGGGAAGTGTTTTCCTTAGAGCTCTACCTAGTACTTATTTACTATTAATAACTTTTATTGTTGGCAAATGGGGCGGGGAGATGCTGCTGGCTCATACTTGGCCCGACTACCAGTCCAGTCCGTTTGTGCTCCTTCCCAACTTGCAACTTAATATTATACACTCGGATGGAAATCCTCCAAGAAAATAAACTCAAGAATGGCTTACTTCTATGGCTGTGACTGCTCAGTAGCTGAAGCCTGCCAGGTGTCATGGGAGGCTGGTAGGATGCACTCAGACGTGGTGTTAGATTTCCTAATGAATTGACATGATATATACTGTGAGGGCTCAGCATGGGAGGCGGGGTGTAAGGTGGCGAACATGGCCGACTGCGATTCAAAGGTGAGCCTGGGCGGTTTGAGTAGTAGTTAGTACTGGCTGATGGCGGGATCGTCAGAGGCTCTGGGCGCGGCCTCTGCTTCCGGCGTGGAATTTCTGCTGGATTTCTGAACAGTCCATCATCTCCCTTTTCTTGCGCATTGTTGTTGTCTTCAAGCTTGTTCTGGGTATGTGAAGGCCCATTTACATCTCTTCTTTCACCAGCATCAACTTCAGACATCCGCTGTCTCTTTTCGGGCGGTTCATTGTTACAGTCTTGTTTTCCACTTCTAAATTGTGTTCCTCTTGAATGTGTCTCCAAGTGACTTGTCTCAACATTTTTGGTGACAGTTCCATTGCTCTCTACGGTCATAACATGCCCGTTCAGCGTTGATTTACTGTTGCCCATGGATGGTGCAGTGTTAAACACATTGGTTGCTTCATCATACTGAACCTGCAAAATAGAATGAAATGTCTTACACTTTTTTGATTAAATCATTTGTTGTTTTATGTTATATAGTGCAACCTTTTTCCTCCAGCTCAAATAAAATCCTAAACTGTGACCATTCAAATGAAAGCTATTGAGCAATACTTCCCTGTGGTGCTGTTTATTATGCTGTACAAGGTGGTTCTTACTTTTGAGTCTGTGGATTAAATCCTAAAGTGTGACCATTCAAATGAAAGCTACTGAGCGGTACTTTCCTGTGGTGCTGTTCATTACACTGTACAAGGTGGTTCTAGCTTTTTAGTCTGTGGATGAAATCCTAAACCATTTAAAGTCGTCGAGCAGTGCTTTCCAACACATAGCCATTTACTATTCCGTACAAGCTTGTGCCAGTTTTTAGCTAATCCTAAAGTGAGAATATTTAAATAGTGCTATTAAGTGCTGTTTCGAAGTAGTGCTGTTTACTATATGCGGTACAAGGTAGTGTTTATCACATAGATAGTTCTAACATTTGATTTAGTAAAGGAAATCCCAAAATGTGACCATTCAGATAAACCTACTGACCAAAATGAATTCTTCTTTCAACTTATTTTTTACCTTGGTTGCATTTCCAAGAAAAATGCTTATAAAAGTGTGTGCTGATAGCAATCAACTCGAGGTCAAGGTTTTTTAGAATATTCTTATTATGCAACCAAGCAGTGAATGTGAATTCGGTACTGATCACCGTACAACCCAGCAATACATTCAATTAACCAAATGGATAAATACAATGCACAGTGATCAAGGAATAGAACAGAAAAAGATCAAGATTATTCATGATCAACTTACAAGAAAAAAATGACAACCTGAACTTGAGCAGGCAATTTAAATTACAGATTTCAAAAGCTATAAATTCTCAGTAAGAACAATTAACAAGAATATTGAAATTAGTTTTTACTAGTACTTCTTCTAAAGATGCAAATATAATATTGCAAGATGTGTAGATTGTAAAATGAATATTATAAATGACTGTTCCTCTAAGCAGTCGTGAACTCTTAAAAGAAGCTGGGTAATTCTCTATAAATGGACAATAAAATTATTCTTCCTCTTCACTTGCAGTGAAAGGTTTTTCCTTGGAGATGTTAAACTGCAGCAAAAATGCTCAGTTTAATAACACATGCCAAGTGAACATAAGTTTATCTCAGTATTCCTTACTTAAAATCAGGGAATCTGAAATAAATATTAAGTTACTGAAAATCAAAGAAGGAACATAGGTCAAGGAATTTAGTTTCTACTCAGATGCAAAAGTAAGAGCTATGAAAAGATAAAATATTATTGTTAGGTGTTTTGAATCTTTGCTTCACAAAAAGTTTATCAGCAAAGGGCTTCACAGTTATATAATGAAGCCTTTAACAACTCTATAGTTCTGGGTTGAATCAAATTGCTTTTTCAAATGAGTTATAGTTTAAAAGGGCAATTCAGTATCTCTTGGCCTAAAGTATATTTACGTGCCTTAACCATTCTGCTCCACAGAAAGCACTAAGCTTTGCAGACCAATTCCACTTTGGCAGCCTTCAACAAACACTGAAAGATGGAATTCCATTTGTTTAAAGAAGAAAGAGAAACTGCTAGAGACTGTCTGCAGTGCTGAGGCAGAGACACAACCAGGAACTCAAATGACGTGCCCACTGTCCACCAGGAAAACATAAGGACTAGGAAACAGTCGGTCACATGATCACAAGGCAAAGAAAATTTCATTCAAGCTACGGCCAAAATGCAAATTCACCAGCTTTGAAAAGGCCACAAAAGACAAACACAAGTCAATCAAGTGTCAAAGCAGAAGCCAAACAGCCAATCAGAGAACAGAAGCCGACTCAAGTCACAGGTGACAAGACAAGATAATGACAACCAAAGAAGCAGCTGTCCACCTCTAAAACAATTGAATTGGTCATGAATATTAATCACTTTAAGCTTGAATCTATTTGGTTTTCAAATTGAAACCCTTCTATTTACAAAAATAAATAATGGATATTGGTCAAGCACTTCAAAAGTAATGATCAAAAGACGATAACTATGATGTGGACTGTTAAGTGTGATTAAGGCTGCCAGCCTCAAATAAGAACTATGGGCAATTCTGCTAAAAAGAACTATCTTCAGATATTCATTAAAACTGAGTCTGAAATGCCAAGCATTAAATATTCATCCTGTTCTACCATGGAAAGCAACCATGTGTGAAGTAATGGAAAGTTCTGCTTGAAGGGCAAACAAGATCAAACAAGATTGTCTGAAATTACAAAGAATCTTTCAGCCACCATACATTTAAACCTGACACTCTTTGTTTCATGATGTGGCATTCACAATAACAATTGGTGTCTACAAAAAAGTCCAGTGCAAATTGGAATAGGTATGATATAAAATGTTTGACCAAAATGTACACAAGGATCAATAGGACAATTACATGCATTCATAGATAGTTTCTGTTCAAAGTCAAACAGTAAACTCATTAATGTCCAAAAAAGGGAAAGAAAATAAACTCAATGAAAAGATATTTTGAGATGGTAAAAACTAACAAATTCACTTTTGCCCTCCATTTAAAATAGTTTCTTTAGAGCAGAAACTAATTGTCAGAAACAAGATCAAAACAAAAAGCTTTAGATTTACAAAAAAACAGAATCTACTAGCAGCAGACTACAAGCAAAATTATTTTATAGCTTTTTACTGAAACATATTTACTGACCCAGAAAACTTTTCAAAACTATTCAACTGGTTTTATTAATCACTGAAAAAGTACACCTTTGCCTTCAATGTAACTGTGAATGTAAAAACACCTAAAAATACTTTTAACAAAAACGAACTACCCTAATATATTGTTTAAAATAATCAAATACACTCCCTCTAATAGCAACAAACAGGTCAAAAATAGGTACAAAAACCTTTTTGCCAGATATGTGCATCCAAATATAATTTCTCCTTCTTAAACTAGCATTTTATTTCCCTAACCAACACATAGCCATTTACATTTTTCTTTTCACCTCAAATGTGTCTTTTGCCCTCTGACTAACCCAAGCTGAATGCTTAAAGCAGGTGAAACATACATAATTAAATTTATTTCTTTTGAATAAAGTTGTCGTAAGTTTTTGTTGCGGGTGTAAAAACGACTAATGAGCCTACCACTAGCTGAGCAATTTTCCCCAGGAAATAAACTTCCTGATATTGTTGTTTTTTGCTCTATTTCTTGTGCTGTATTTATGATGAACACAAATGCTGAAACACTTTATGTTTATCAAAGCATTTACTAATTGAATAGAGTATAATTTATTGCCTGCTGTCAGTGATAGTAAATTCACAAGGGACATTCCCCAGGATTCCCTAGGTTAATAATTTATAATGCTTTTGTCATGCTTAGTGAAATCGAACCCCTATCATGGATCAATCTTCTTTTTCTTTTTCAAAGTTATGTTTTGGGAATTGGGTCATGTTACAACATAAAAGTGTTTAAAGATCTTGTATGTCCTAAGGACTTTTACCTGTAGGTTAGTGATAAAAGTGCTATTGTTAGTGAATTCAATGATTCAGAGATTGGGAAGGACATGCGCGATGCACGTATGGCGCATAAGTAAAGAAAATGGCATATTATAAAACTACTTACGGGAACCAAGATGCGCCCGAGCCGCATAATGGTGTGTCAGATGTAGAATATTTGGAAAGATTTCCGTTACGCAAACCGTTCTCAAAACTGAAACAAAAGCCAAAACAATAGTTTCTGTTTGTGTAATTTCTACTGTTATGACAAATAAAGAACGAAATATTGATCACTGCATCGACTTTTATCTTCGTTTTCGATGGACGACCTATCGCGTGCGTTTATTTTCATACCCAGACCACTGCTCGGACACAGCCTCCAAACGAGGTTCTTTCATTGGCCGCCATGATTATTTTGTGTACTTTGGCCCTCAGATAATACAGATTTTACGCTAGTTTTGCGACTTGTAATGCTACAGTTCATAGTTGAGTTAGTGATTATCACTCAGAATTGTTTCTCCAGTTCTCTAGTGAGCAAGCTATGTACTAAATAAGTTTTGAGAGTAAGTCTGCTCAGTCATCAGTTTACAGAAGAAACATGATTATGTAACAGTAAGGATTTGAACACCTTCATAAGTTTAGTGCACTGACTGCTCTTCACCTAAAGTGAACAGCTGTTGAGTTTCATTGATTAAAGAGAAACCTGAATAAAACTATTTCATTTTAAGGTTAACTGCAAGATGCTGTATGATACAGACTATCAAAAGTTACATCCCTTACTAAAATACCAATATTTCTTTTCTTGAACTTCTGGCCCATCCCATTACTGCCATGGCCCATACTTTTTAGAAATGGCCCATAACTTTTGAAAGCCAGGGGCTATAGGCCCATATGCCTGTTTTGCCTTCCCAATCTCTGATGATTTGAATAAAAATTTTACACTTAAATAAAAGACAAAAGTTCTGACAAAGATTTTGAAATTTTGCACCATCCTGAAACTCAATTCCAGGACAAAATCTTCCGTAACAGTCAGTGACCAGGGTAATTTGCTGCATTACATAATTATATTCAAATACTAAAAATACTCAACTTGATAGCTGTTTCACCCAAAACGACTTCATGCAACAGACATACAACAGACAAAAATGTAATGATATTAGGCCATGGATGGCCACCTACTCTAAATTTCATTGAAAACACTCCAGGATCTCCAATTTTGTAAACAAGATGGCCACTCTAACATGGAAGATCTTTATTAGCACCAAGGTAAAAACTAAAATGCCAAGATGTGTACTGAAGAAAATCGGACAATACAGGTGCCACCATACTATGGATTACATGTATTACTTCAAGAAAGCAACACAAAAAGATACAAATTTTTAAATGAAGTACTGCACAGCACTCACCTGTTGCCACTGTGTCCCTTGTGGATGGACGCCATAATAACTCTCTCCAGCATATCTATAATGCCCCATTTCCTTCGCCGTTGCCACAGCAACCGCAGTGGGATCAGTTGGTGTCCCTGTGTGTCTTCCACCCTGTTGTTGCCTGAAGTATGACACCTGCATTGCTTCTGCTGGGCGGTACTCTTGGGAGGGTGATGGCGTTGTCTGAGATGACACGCCAATGGTCTTTGTTATCTCAGTAGGTGTGTCTGAGTCACTCATCATTCGTTGACGTGGGTCAGCCACCAAGCCAGTGACAGGATTCATGGGCATCTGATAGACTGGTGACGGAAACACTGAGTGATACTGGTAGACAAAGCGAGGGTCCTGGGCATACACAGCTGTTGGAAACCATTGCTGATATGAAGATCCATCTGGATGATACAACATGTATGGTTGCTGTGGAAACCGCTCTCGCCATATCTGATTAGTGTTATGTGTGTCCTGCAGTGTTTTCACACGATCGGCAGTCTGCTTGAGCAAGTCGACAGCTGATGGGGGTTTAGGTCCATCGGTTCCTTTCTCTGGTACACTTTGCTCCCCGGAATTGCCAGCCACATCTTCTGATGCAGTTGAGCTGAAGCTATCACTATTGCGTTCTCTCAATGGATTTAGCATTGGTCCCTCCAAAGGTAAATCAGCGGGCCTTTCACGAGGGGCACTAGGCTCATGAGTGCTTCCAGGTGTTGATCTACCAGAGCTCCGTCCACTGTCATAACCACTGACTTGAAGGTGATCAGCTTTGTCCTTAAATGGTCTGCCCTTTACAAGTTTAGGCAAGTTCCTCGGTGAGTCTGCCCTCTCAACATTCACAGCTGCTTTATCACCACCACTCAAGCTTGGACTTCCTGATCCAGGTGTTCTTGAGTCACTGATACCCGTCCCATTCGCTGTGTGATGGTTCTCAAGATGCCGCCGCAAAGAGCGCATGTCACAATAACTCTTGTCACAGTCACTGTAGTTACATTCGTATGGCTTTTTGTCACGATGAGTCACCATGTGGCCATTTCTGGAAATAAAAATAAAACTCTTATTATAGCATAAATTTTAGTTATGTGTAAAATGATTTGATTTCTGACACAAAGGCATGTGCATCATCTGTGTCCTAAAACAGAAGGGCTTAAAAAATAATAACCCCCTGGTAGGCAATAAATCTATTTTTAATCGATTCTTTGCAGACAAAACAATATGTAGCTATCTTTGGCTTCTCTGAAATACCTTTGTCTTTTTCTTAAAACCATCAGTTTATTTTAGGTTATTTAGGTTATTTAATTAGGTTATGCCATTGTTAAAAAGATGGTAACCTAACATGGGATGACATCTGTTCAAGATTTTTTTTTTAATTCAGCATTTAAAAAAATGTGTATTGAGGATACAACTAAAGAAAAGAAAACATAACATTATGATTCTTATTTCTCCCTCAAGGATTGATTTGATTTCCCTGTTTTTATTTGTTTTAAACAGCTGTCCATAGCTTCACCAAGAAATCTTGTTGAAAAACAGCCACATGCCACAACATTCATCAAAACAATGCCATCAGCTTCTACTGAATAAGACAAGATGTCACATTCCAACAACAAAATGATTAACCTTTCCCTCCTAGCTAGGGTCAAATCAAACCTTGGTTCAACATCGAAAGCAAATCTAGATCTACCTTTCTCAAGTCTGTAAATGTGAACATTTAAATTTAAGTATTCAAAGCAAAGCTACAAGGCACTGCACTTGTTCTGATACTGTTCCTTTCATTTTAAACCAAGGAAAAAAATCAAGATTCGTTGTCTAATGCCTGATGTAACTTTGGTAGGTAAAGGTTTGACATTCAAGCAAAATGAAGAAGACAACAAATTACTCACAGATGATCCTGACGCTTGAATCCTTTTCCACAAGTTGAACAAACATATTTCCTCTCATCACTGTGAGTGAGTTTGTGTTTTGCAAGAGCGCTAGATGACCCAAACGTTTTCCCACATTGCTCGCACTTAATTTCTGGTTTTGGAGCACCAGATCCGGGCTTTGGCTTTCCCCTCAGCCTTGGCTGAGCAAGTTTTTTGCCATCGTCTTCACCACAAACAGGGGCAGGGCTACCGCTATCACTTTTCACAGCTGGGGAATTTGTCGACCTTCTTTCCTCCAGGCTTGAGGCTGGAGACACTACAGCATGAACGGGGCTTGCATAAGGCTTGGGATTATCTGTGGAATTTTAAACATGAAACATACAAAGCTCAGTTTCACCACAATACATGCATCATTCAAAATCCATGCTTATTCTGTATTTAAGAGACCCAATGAAATTCCAGACTGAATTGTTAGCTCAACATGGGGTTAGCAAATATATTTATGCAGAAATATTACAAGTGAATCAGGCAGGGTGTATAAGCCAGTTACATTGCAGACATTGTAATGAAAATAATAACACTGATGTGATCAACATATCAAATTGCACATTCTACATTCTATTCTAGTTTTTAGGAAATTTCAAAATTCCTTTAGTTGAGGTTACAGCCAAGGTAAACAACAACTCAGATCTCTTTCAAAAAGAAATCTCTTTCACACTCCAAGTCATCAGAGTTCTTACTTACTTATTTTCAGGAAGACAAAATGAGACAAAAATATAATTTCTAAGTCAACTAATAAGGTTGGGCAGACAAATTATCAAAATTTGATTTCAAGACTATAAAGAATGGTTTTTGCATGGCATTCAAAACATATCCAGCATATTCAGATAATAATGTATTTTCCAAAAATATTGTTGTTACAAAACAGCTTGTCCATAGATCCAAACATAGTGGTTGAAATGGAGAGCATCTGCTTAATAGGTAAATTCCATTTGTCACATGTCATGTAAAGACAAGACCAAATAAATTAGGGGGTAATATTGAAAACAATAAATTAGTTAGCAAAGAAGACAAATATACAATTTTTGTCAGAACCAATATCAAGAAATCTTATGATTTTGCTCAAATAATTGACTAAGCAATATGAATGTAAATGTGAATGTATATGAAGCTCAAACTGAAGTCATGTTAAAATATGGGGATTTATGTTCCAAATAGGGTAAACAAGAGATCCCAATACTTACAAACCAATAAAGGTTTCAACTTATTCCCAAGCATTGCATGCAGAGACGTGGACAACCACAATTGTGTGAGAAATATTAACAATA
>Ga0126336_10001559_pt1 | contig 12162 bp, 11 predicted proteins | sample SidCmetagenome_FD_92530 | JGI IMG/M metagenome (GOLD analysis project Ga0126336, IMG submission 92530) | Coral microbial communities from El Islote,Puerto Morelos, Mexico - Siderastrea C C metagenome | ecosystem: Host-associated > Invertebrates > Cnidaria > Coral | place: El Islote,Puerto... | reverse complement strand
CAGCCTAAAACTCACTGGAACATCAAAAAGAATTATTATTCTAACGGCAATCAATTTAAGAGAAAAATCTGTAAGGGCAGTTTAGAAATATTTCTATTTATGCAAATTACGAACTTTTTGGCTAATTTGCGCTGCATTTTAGCAGTTTTTAAATATAAATATCTTAAAACCCCAGGTGTCTACATTAAAGTTGGGCAGTTCTTCGGGGTCCATATCGGAGCTTAGAAAATTCGCAACAATTATACGGGGGAAAGTTGCCGAGAAAGGTTTCCTCACATTGCTTACGTCAGTTTTTATGATCTATACTCTCATCGACAATAACTAAGAGCCAACCAGCGCGCGAGAATTCTCACAGTTATTGTAATAATAGATTTAGTAATTAGATCCATTAGCCTCCCCCGCGATCGTTTTTAGGGGAGTCGTATTATTGTCGTCCCCTACACGACTTCCCTAAAAACGACTGCGTGGGAGGCTATTAATTCCATCTGCTATTTTTAAAATCTGATTATTGAGCTGAGGGGATCTTCTCAGAAAAGCTTAACAGTGCTTGGTGAGGTCTCCTATCATTATGATATTTAGCAGATATGCATATATACAAATCAAACAACTTTTACTGAGTTAGGGAAAATTAAAAAGGTGTCTGTTCTCCTAAAATGCCATCATATGGGAATTGCAGTTATCATGGAAATTTATTGACAACATTCATCCCACGCAGCAAAGCGAAATTTTCAGATGACATTCTTTTTTTCTCACGCAAACTATTTGAAACTGTTAGATTAATTTCATCAATGTAAGATTGTGACTTAATGGTTAGTTCAACAACACTATTTTACCAGGGACAAAAGGAACGCAGCTTGCTGAAAGCTCTCCTAGCAACAGTTCTTGCGTAGAGGAAGTATATAGGTGTGTTGATTAGCAGGTAGGGGTTGGCTGGTCGAGGCAATTAAAATAGTGGTTAAGCTATTAAACATGACCTACACAGCTCTTAGTGGAAGGGGGGGTGATGTAGTGGATAGCTCGTTGGACTTCCGATCTGAAGGTCCTTGGCTGACCTTCAGACCATACGACGTCCTTCTTACCGTGTTTTATATGAAATGTTCGAGGTGTCTTTGAATACTCACGCTTTGACACAGTGCACAAGCTTGTAAAACTGGCGGTCTACCTTGGGACTAACGCTTTAACTCTGTACTCTTTTTTGAGGCCTCAAGTAATAACGATCCACGGACTGAAGATCTCATGGTTGTTGATGCTTTTTTGTTTGGTTGTTCGTTGTTGTTTTAGGAGAATTTTGTATTTTATCTCACCAATCATGTTTTTCTTCGTTCGCCGTTTATCTGGTAGTAGTATAGTAGGGTTGTTTTACTCCTCTTTTTGCGCAGGAATACATAAACGCCGATGACGTCATAGTCTGTTGTCTTGATCTTATGAATAAAATGGAGTGGTTTCTCATTAGCGTATAACCGTTTGACAGGTTTCTAACTCGCATCTCATTTGTGATTCAAAATCACTGAATTGGGACGTCCTTGTGCAGGCTTTCATATCTTGCTGCTTTCATTGTTACTGCACACAAGTCTTGTTATTTAATAATAGAAAACTACTGTTATAAATTGTGCATTTTAGTGATGGCGCCAACAATCCAACTACACAGATTTTAAGTGAAAATTTTCTGCCAAAAGCCCCGACTAGTACAAAGCAAAGTCGGCATACCTATCGTATTAATTTCGATGCTACCTTTGACTCAAAATCATCCTAGTTCTCTCACCACGTCCTCAGTTTCTTCCTTTAAAATTTTATTTTCCCTCGTCTACCACCAATTTATTTCCCTCCTCCTCCTTCACAATTTTTATTTCCCTCCTCCTCCACAAGTTTTATTTCCTTTCTCCTCCTCCACATTTGTATTGTGTCTACTTCACCACCACCATCACAATTCTGTTATGTCCACCATCACCACCTCCACCACCACCTCATCAACCACCCCCACCACCACCACCTCCACCACCACCATTACCGTGGTGGTGGTGGTGGAATAATAGAATTGTGGTGGTAGCGGTGGTGGTGGAGGTTGTGGTGGTGGTGGAAACAATATATTTGTTTTGGTGGTGATGGTGTTGGTGGTGAAAACAATAGAATTGTAGTGGTGGGGTGAAGGATGAGGTAAAATACAATTGTGGAGGAGGAGGAGGAGGAGGGAAATAAAAATTGTGGAGGAGGAGTAACAATCAGTCTCAACTGCCATTTTCCTAGATTGTTTTCCTAAGAAACGATGCAAAAGTTTTGAATATATGAAGCAAAGTAGCATTTTAAATGGAACAGATATGTAAAAGTCTTTCATTCTAGTTTTAACATTAAACATTAACATTAACTGTACAGTGGTACACTTACTAAAAGCCTCACTAGTCCACTATGTAAAATTTATGGAAAAATTTTAGGAAGTAAATCACTCTTCATCTTTCGTACATACACTGTCTCATAACAAGTAACAGTCCTCGCTGAAGTACTGTACTGCGCCATTTCCACTGGCATAAACTCCTGCAGAGTTTAATGTCTTGTTGCACTTTAAGCAAAATTCTTCTGTCACTTTGCCTTCGCTGCAATTCTTTGTTTAAGTAATGGACGTGCCGCACAGTAAGTCTGAAGGGCTACTTCAGATGTTATTGAACACAACTCCCTCCTCCGATCCATTTCTCGGCTGTCGATTTTTATTGTACATTAAAAATTGTTAAGAATGATTGACGAAGAAAGCATTCGGAAAATGTGAAGAAAAAAAGGAGGAAGACTAGAAAGATGTGAAAAATGTCAACATTATTTGAGTAATAAAAAATAGAACTTCGCTTCAATTTTAAGTACCTAAGCTATTCCATAATTACTTGGAGGTCATTTCGGGCTCAGCGTGAAACAAAACGGGTATTTTTTCAGGACTGGGGATCATTTCAGGATCGGGATGTTTCCGGGGGCTGTACTTCTCTCTGTCTTGCAATTAGCATCAGTGTGCTATCAAAGGGTGTGACTGCACTTGAGAAAACAATGAAATCGGCGATGACATAATTATTCTACCTCCTCAGGGTCTATTCATAATGCACGAGGCTGTCAACAAGGTTCCTGGCCATAGTCAGCTCCCTTTCATATATGAACACAGCAAAGTTTCTGCGGAGAGTCGGTGTGAGGTGCGATGTCATTTTACTCAGTGACAACCTAGCAAGACTCACGGTGACCGGGATAGAATTCTTCTTCGTCAATGATCTAAGTGGAAAGTGACAGAGTGTGGTAACCGGAGCATTCAGCTCCTCCTGACCATCGCGAAGTCACCCAGTCGACTTTAAATCATTTAAAAACGAACCAAAAAGACTCCAAGAACTCTGTGCATGAAGATGACTTACTTTTGTGAGCGAAATAGTTGAGGGAAATACTAGGGGGACCAAAAAAGGGGATAAGGCTTCAATAACCGATTTAAACATCAACCGAATTTCTTTATCATGGCATAAACACTCTTGGAGTAACAGAAGTAAAGGTAGCCCAGAAACACAGCCTTCTTGCAGCCAATTTAACTGAAACTGATGTGGATGAAAGTAAGGACTCACGCTCTAGTCTCGTGTTCAATCTCCTATCCTTTTGGGGGGCTGTAGTGGACGAATTAAACTTCCCTTTAGCCTGCGAATACAGCCTCCTCTTATCGCTCCCGTTCCGTAAAACGATTAATGTTGAGAGACCTGTATACTGAATATCTAACAACGTGTATGTCCACTTTCATCTGCATCTCAAATGTGGCTATTTAAATCCGTTTCCCGGTATCTTAAGTTTACAATTGTAATTGGTTTGAATTTTACTGAATTTTCATGGCATTCAATTTCGTGTTTTTGTTTGATACAAACATCGTATTTTGCGCCCGAATTTGCGCCTTCACCATAACTTACAGTGTAAAAACTTTGAAAACTTCGATCTTTGTCTTGGAGACGTTTTTCCTCAGGCGTAAATTTAAATTGTAACTTCTTGAAGTACGCATTTGATCGCCTCATAAGACGTCTATTTGTATGGAGACAGTTTGGTGTTTTTCCCTGAATGCCCTAACTCGTTCCTAAGAAATTTTTTTTTTTTTTGGTCGGTTGTCAGTTCGGTTGGCTGAAAGGACAACTTAAGAAAAAAAAGAAAAAGGAAAAAAAAAGGAAGACGGTGGAGCACGTAAAGTAAATAACGACTCCACCTTCTATCAACGTGGTTGAGCCTCTTTGTAGGCTTGCAAAAGGACGAGTCTAGGGCTACACTAGCTCACGTTTATTTATTTATCTTTTGCAACAATGTCTTCTATTGAAGTATATAAGTATCGATTACATCAACAAGAAAACCTGTGGTTTATCAAAACGGCTCAAGCTGAAGATTTAAACCTCCTAATTCTCCTACAGCTCTCATATTGTCAATTGTGTTATTTGTATCACCTCTTCCACTTTACATGACTACTTCTGGAAAGGAAATCGATTGAAGTTGTTATGTAATGCAATCAATTTAAGATAAGAACGTTGTCTAGAAAGTTCTACTCTTGATATTTGTAATCTAGTTGATTAAACATACATGGAAGGACAACATTCCGTCTGGTTGCGTTTAATATTCTGGGAACTCGTTCGGCAACAAACATGGCGTCAGTAATCCAAAAAGTAGCCTAAAATTTTCCATGAATTGATACCTCTTCGTAACAGTCTTCTTTATCGTCTCCCTCCACAACGTTTTTCTGAAAATACCAACAGAGAGCACAGGTGTGAGCGCTAGTAATGTCGCAGAAGCTGCAGTTATTCAGCCTCTGTTGCAAGTTAAACTTCCCAAACCATTCGATTTTACAGAACATGAAGGTTGGCCTCGTTGGTTAAAAAGATTTGATCTTGGACACATTCAACGCTAATAATGACGCTAATAATAAAGCTAAAAACCAACAATAAAATCCCAACTCAAAAACCAAAAAGCTGCCTATCGCGCTGTTGACCTGCACCGTTCCAAAGCGGCTTTGTGATTGGTCCGCTCTGCTCCGCTTTGAGCATTTCCGTACCGGATGTACCGAGCCAATCACATCACAGGTCTTCTCGAGGGAGAACTCTATTAAAGGTATAACAATCGTGGTAGGCCTGCACAGACTCCCTACTGTGGAGTTTTGTTTGCGACGTGTAAGTTATTGTGCCTTCAAAGCTTTGCTCTGACGAGCATGTCTTCGAGTGATTTGCCTCTCTTGTATGATATAATAGGAGGCTTTGATATAATAGGAGGCTCAGCAATGGCTGATTTTGAATTAAACTACATTTGTGCATCAATATAGTATATGTCGTGACAAATGGTAATATTTGCTCGTGAGTCTTTCTTTTGTTTCAAAGCCGACTGTCTTCCGGCGAAGGAGACTTCAGACAATATTCTCAGTCTCCACTAAGTTTTTAGGGTATCCACGCGCGAGAAGGTGTGTTTTGAAATTAGAGAGAGATTCCTGGAAATTTTTTTCCGAGGTATTTGTTCGTAGAAGTCTAATAGCGTCGCCTTTAATAAAACCTCTTTTGACACCTGGTAGATGACAGGAAGTGTAATGTGTGTACTGAAATGTTTCAGTCGGTTTATAGCGAATTTTTATGTCAAGGATAGCGTCTTTTGGAATCGTTCTCCTTTATAAACAACTGTATCAAGGAATGTGATTTCCTTGACTGAAATTTCAGCTGTAAATTTTATTGTTGGAAAAAAACTGTTTGCTTGTTCAAGAAATAAATCTATTTCTTGTTTATCGATGTTACATAGAGAGAAAACGTCATCGATGAAACGTTTCCATAATGTCGGTTTAATTCCGCTTTAGTTCACGTATTTTTGTTTCAATGTTTGCCATGAAAATGTTGGCAAGAGCTATCTATCAAGTTCCTATACGAGCCAGATTCAACGTACCTAATATGCCGAAAGCGGCATAGAAATCACATTGAGTCGCTTAACAAACGATCAGAGGTCAAATTTAACTGAGAATAACAAACAGTGCGCGCAAGCCACAAGAATCCACCGGTTATCAGAAAATTGATGAGATATAACCTCGAGATCAAAGTCTTAAAAAATGCGACGCCTAAGTTGTAACGGCACAGTTCAGTCACCATATAGAAATCCTCCAAACTAAACCCACTACAAAAACACAAGAAGCAAAATTGGTCAAAAGACCGAGGTGAAGCGCGGCGAACAAAGACGTGAAGTAAGAGTCGCGTAGGCCTTCCAACCCCATTTTATATCCGTGTTGCTTGATTGATCCATAACATAAGTCCATCTGTCCGAAAGCATGAAGTTCTGAGCGAGGCTAAATGGAGCTCTTTATCTTCGATTTATAAAAGGAGACTTGCTTGCATTGCCTATAAGCAATCAAGGGGCGGATCCAGGGGGATGGGTGGATTGGGTTGCTAGCCACCCCTTTTTGAAATTATAAAAGGGAACAAAACTATCACTGAGGCGATTTGGTCTCGGCTTGTTCCGATATCGTTATGTCAGGTCAGCCCCCTCCTCCTTCAAATATCCTGGATCCGCCACTGCAAGCTTACCAAAACTTAAACCCAGATGGCATTAGGAGTCTTTTTACAGAACATTTAACCAGCCATAATATATATATTTATTTAAAAGACAATTTAAAACTTGAACATACACGTTCTGAGTCTAAAGCACTTAACAATTCATTTACTCACTAGGCCATTTGGAGTAGTCTACCAATAAACAGCAGAGTCATGCCAGATTCCACATCTTTTAAGGCAAACCTCTAAACGTTCTCTAAGACTTAATAGGTCTATTTTCCTTTGGATCTTGCTCTACAATAACAAATAAGAACATTGATGACTTTTACCTCTGATCTTCCTGAACACGATTATCACTTCCAAACGCCTCTGTAACTAACACATTTGGTTGCTTCCCTTACGTGTCCCTTACGCATGACATAAGAGGGTGCTTTGAAATGGGGAATTAATAGGTCCAAAACGTCATTTGAAAGGAAACCAAGACTAGGTCCACGCCATCATTTACTGTAGCCGCAACTCACTACGCTATGGTAGAGAGTTCAAGCAGCACACTCCTCTTTTTTCTGATCTGCATTCACTTGGCATCAAATATCGCATTGACTTCAAAATTTAGGTTACAATTAACATACAAAGCTCTTAATGGTCTCGCACCGGTTTTATTACTGACCTACTCGTACGTATGCACAAGTGATTTCGGGAAGTCGCTTATAACCATCGAGGTAAAATCTCAATTACATTTTTAAATGGGGGCATTTACATTTGCGATCAATCCTTATTACATTTGAGGGCTTTATGAAATTTTTGGTCAGTCGTTCTCACATTTGAAGATTTAATTACACTTGTGACCAATTATTACGTTTGTGGCCTTTCCAGCGTATCACTTAGGCAATTCTTTTCCATCGAAATTTCAAACGATGGAAAGAAATTCCTCTTTACTGTCCATTAAAAAACCGGTACACTCGGTACACTCGGTACAGCCGGTACACTCGGTACACTCGATGCAGCCGGTACACTCGGTACAACTGGTACACTCGGTACACTCGGTATAGCCGGTACACTCGGTACACTCGGTGCAACCAGTACACTGACTAGGTAAACTAGGTATACTCGGTACAGCCGGTAGAATGGGTACAGCCGGTACACTCGGTGCACTCGGTACACTCGGTACAGCCGGTACACTCGGTACACTCGGTACACTCGCTACGCTCGGTACACGCGGTTCGCTCGGTACACTCGGTACAGCCGGTAGAACCCAGAGGTTCAACTGACACGACCCTTTGTTGTGGTTTGAGGTCTTCTCGCTCTTAAGGAACAGGTCTCCCTGCACCGATCGAAAGCGGCACAATGACTGGCTTGTTAGCGAGAAGAATAGAATACTTAGCACGAAATGATGTGATATATAAAGAAAGGGGACCTAATAGTTGGTTTACTCACAAAACAAAGAAGTTGACTTCAAAGCCAATGTGAAATAATCAACGACACATGTACCATATCATTTCGTGAAAAAAATATTCTATTGTTCTCGCTAACTAGCCAATCACAGAGCCGCTTTGGATCGGTGCAGGCCTGCTCCTATCGCGGGAAAACGTGCGAAGCTATATATGCTGTTAACCACATTCACCTACGCCTTTTCCCAAGAATACAACGGTCACAAACACCCCACATCCACCCCTTCCTTCCCAATATATATCAATAACATACCAATCAATCATCTGTGACCTTAAAGAACCTACCAAAGGAATGTAAGTAAGTAAAACTGTTGTTGGCTTGCACGTGACGTCATAAATTCTAAACTCAAAACTCACTAGGCGTGCTAAATTTTTGTCGCCACCATGTGACGATAATTGCCGCCCGGTACGTGACACCAACATGGCGTCTGCATACTGAGTCTAATAGATAGATTTGATCAAGCCCAAAAGCGAAGCTCCCCTTTTTTTATTTTATTTATTTATTTATCATTTATTTTTATTTATTTATTTATTTTATTTATTATTATTATTTTATTATTATATATATATATATATTTTTTGCTGGCACTTATTAATTAGTGAAAACACTCGAATTCAAGTCGTTAAACTAAAAAAAAAAAGAAAGAAATTCATGTCCTGCTGAGTGTCGAACTCGGCTCGGCGGCGTCGTAAGCCGGCACTTAGTCCACTAGGCTACGACAGCTAACGTTACTTGAGGTTGTTAATTTTGCTACTTACTTCTCTTTCCGTGACCAGCTGGCTACCAACATGAAAATGCCTGTGTTTTTCCTGGCAAAATGTGTTCGTACCGCCGCAGAAACCATAGTTTTGGGCAGAAAAAAAAATGAGAACTGGCACTAGCTCTGCTATATTTGGCGTCGAAACCGCTGCGAAATGCTGCGAACTCAAGCGGTATTCCGACCGAGCAGAACCGACAACACAGATGAAGTCCTAAGGCAAATTGAACTTTTCGCCTCAATTTTTTCACTTAAACTGAACTTTTCACCTTCCTCCAAAAAGACAACTGAGCATTCTTTTAAAGTTTTTCTTTCTATTAATAACATTGTTTTTGACTTCTGTTGTCTTTGCTTGTTTTGCTACAACGCGGGTCACCATGCGATTTTGCGCCAAAAACGCGGGATACAGCACAGGGTTATATTAGGTGTATGCCACCTCATATTGGTGACCCTGTGGTGCGGACGGACGGACAGTCACGTGACTATTACGTCACTACCAAAATTTCTAAGCCTGATAGGTTACCAAATTTGCTTAACAATGGTGCTCCGCTGGCGCGCTAGCAGGCGGGCTCCGCTATAAATTTGCTTGGAACGTTTCGGCAAATAACTCAAGAACGGTGTACCGCACAGACCTGAGAGTTGGAGAAGTTGTTTATTTATTAAAATAACATTTAAAATTCTTAGCTTCAGTTATTGAATGCTTTCCAGTTTATTTTTTTATGGCGTAACAATGAAAACCGGCCAGCGGCCATGCTGGAGGAGAAAACAATAGAATTCGTTTTCACTGGGGGAAAAAGTTTTCTTTTTATGCAAATAGATTTTATTGTTTTGCTCCTCCAACATGGCCGCCATGAACACACTCCATAGACGGCCTAGCCGTACGGGCTGCGGGCCTTCTTAATAAACTTATAATGTTATTATGATATTGAGTATGTATTACACCTTTATCACGTTTTAACCAGCATAAATCAAATAAAACCATTGCTGCATTCCACTTTCAAAGATTTATTTTAACGTCAAATAAAGTTATAAACACAAGTCCTTACATTATCACGAATCAGGGCCCAGTTTTATTGCCGGCTTTTATATGGCGATGAACTGTTGTATAACCGGAAAAAAAAAACAATTTCTGGAGGAAATTTGAAAAATTTTCTGTCATTTAGAAAAGTCGAAAAATGCTCCACAAATTGCTCCGTGGAACGTAATGGACTAGAACAGTACAAATTTCATTCAAAGCACAAAGACGCAAATTTGTGGTTAACATGTTGAGGCAAAAGGGTAGCAATTCCGTTTATATTATTGCCTGACCAAATCAGAAAACAGCTTAGCGATTAGGATTTAAGTGTAATTTCAACTGTTTGTTCTACATTTTGAATTGACTTCGGCTGATTTTCAACTTTCACCAAGAATTATCAGTGGAAACCATTATAAACAAGAGAAGCAGAAACTGCATTTAAATTTTAATCCCGGTTAGTGGTAAGCTATTTTCGAACAACTGGGCCCTGATGCTTTATAATTTCTAGAATACACTGTAAGGTTAAATTCTATTAAACTTAAAAAAAAAATCACTCTAAATGAGATATAAGGTATACAGAGTAAATCTTTATAAACATGAATCAAAGATGCATTATAACATCGAATATCTCTTAAAAAACTCAATTTCTATCTATTAGTTATATCATCACTGTACATCAGCCCAAGATGCGTTATTACATCGAATATGTATTGAAGCTTTGTTCTTCGTACTATATAAATAAGCCAAGTTGGCATTGTAACATCGAATATTAAACGAAATTTCAATGCTTATTTATTATTTACTGCAAATTGAAGAGAGATATTTTATTACATTGAATATTTATTGACTTTATAACTAACTACTATTAAGCTAAAACGTTTAAACCTAATTATCATAAGTCAGCCGTTAAATTGCTCTTCTATCACGACGATTTCCAATAATTAACGCCTTAAAACTTAAGCGTAAAAAAAAGACAAGGGAATATCACTTGGGGAATACAGTAAGTCTTGAATTTCATTAATTTGATTCAGTTTTGGACTTTTCTGATGTCTTGGAACAGTCAAGAAGGCTACTCTGAAACAACAAGGTCGATAATTATCAAACTACACACCAAAGACCTATTACAAGATGTCTTAATAATTAAACTAGCTATAGCCGAATATTAGCCGAACACGGCGCATGCCTTGAAAAGTTGTCTTCTTTCACATAAATACACAACATGTGTATTAAAAAATCGAATCAAAACTTGGATTTCATTAATTAGAATCGTCTTTGGTGGTTTTCTAGCGTCTTGGAATATTCAAGAAATGACTGTTAGGGGCTGGTCCCAAATCACAAGGCAATTTCAATGTTTTCTGATCTAGCCTCATGGCCGTTATGTTATTGTACCTTTAAGTAAAGAAGTTTACACGTATAAAAGAAATTTCACACCTTTGTGTCAATGCCTTGAAAAAGGCTCTTTGAACAGTCTCAAAGAGATATAAATGAGATTACAGCTACAGTTATAACCACATCGTGTATTTTATTGTCGCTTGAATACATTCAAACAAGTTAAAAGAAAGAACACTTGTGATTTTAGAATGAACATCAATTAAAATTTCACTCAGAATGTTCCAATAAAAGTGAATATAAATACAAATATAAATGGTTATCACACTATGAATGCAGTAAGCCTGTTTAACTTCTGATTTTACATTTGCCAGTTCTTTTTTTAAGTAATCTTTTTTTCTTAAAAAAAAGCATTAAATTTACTTACCTATCAGACTTACAAACAAAGTCATTCCACAACTGTTACAAGTAGGTGGTAAATTTTCCACAAGATTAGATTAATATCTCGATTAAGCATTTAACTGCCGCTGCTGAGGACCGAACACCTCCTTCAACAGGGAAGTATATTAGTTACTATTGTTTTTCAATTTTTTGCCATAATGACGTTGCCTGTTTAGGAAAGAAGTGAAAAAAGTTTCACGAGTTGTGCACCAATCCGGCATATTTAATCAACACGGTTGTAGAAAACTTCGCTGCTCTTTGATAGCCTCGCTGCTTGGTCAAGGTTACAAAACCTACCTTTTTATTAATTAAGTAATCGACCTTACAATTCTTATTCTTCCATAGCTCGGACACCCATCTATGATTTTTACAGAACTTTCACAAAATGTGTCCCAAGAGAAAAGTAAACAGCTACTGAAATGACAAGTGCTAAAAAAACATCGCTGGACAAAGAGATCATAAAAATAAAGGGGTGATGACATCACCCCTTATTGCACACTCAAGGGTTAGCTCTGTTTTACCTGGGTTAACGCTGTTTCAACTGGGTTAACTCTGTTTCTGAGCCTGGTTGGAGGCACAAAGTGCCCCCCCCCCCCCCCCCCCCCCTCACTTCCGCAAAAAATCAACCCTCCATTGTTATAATTTTTTCTTGTTTTATCGGTTGCCTTCTT
>Ga0126336_10001558_pt1 | contig 12162 bp, 3 predicted proteins | sample SidCmetagenome_FD_92530 | JGI IMG/M metagenome (GOLD analysis project Ga0126336, IMG submission 92530) | Coral microbial communities from El Islote,Puerto Morelos, Mexico - Siderastrea C C metagenome | ecosystem: Host-associated > Invertebrates > Cnidaria > Coral | place: El Islote,Puerto... | reverse complement strand
TTTTTAATTACAAAGCAAGTGACAAATCTGTCATTGAAGTCATAAGAAACTACAACGCCGTTGTTACACAATCGAGGGTCTTGAATTACTGTACACGATCAAAGTTCCTTCGTTTAGTGACTTTAGTTGCATTTTTCAAGCTCTTGCCGTAGCACATCAATAAATTTTGCTGTTTCTTTAAACCGTGGCGCTGAGTACAGGGTACTTTTTTTCCGATACAGTAAGGGAATACTGGTTTTTGTTCTGCCTAAATTTATTTTCGTTTTGTTTTAAATGTACGTTTTGTTGGTAAAGAAAGATGGTTCAGACATTAACAAGAGCGATATACCGTTGTTGTCTGCCTTCTTGGATCTTCTTGGATAAAACCATTCCACGGTAAAACAGGTCTGATTTGATGCCACCTTCGATTTTTCTTCCATTTCCCTTGGAGGTTCGAAAAATCGGAATTCCACTGTAGATAATTTATATTCATTATTGTCTTGAGTTCTGTTGGGTTAATTAAATTGGCATGGCTTTAGCTGTTTCAATATGACAATATTTACATTATATTTCTAAATAAATAAGGAACGACTTGATATGGAAAATAAACGGGAGAAACTTCATAATCACAGCAAGATAACTCTTCAGTTCATTTTTTACAAGACGAAAAATAGTTGAACAAACGGCCTAATTTGGGTAAAAAAGACCGGTGCTTTCGAGTTTCAGAATACAGTGTTTTCCTCAAAATATTCAAATCGGGAGTTCATTTAGGCGGCTGTTTATGGGGAGCGGTTGCAAGACCAGCAGAAAGTGAGCGAAAAGTGGAAGGGAGTGCAATGGCTACCTTCTAACATAGTTAATAAAAGAATCTGGTTATGAAGCTCAGCAAAGTCCTTTGTTTTATGTTTTTGTTACCGTTTTTAGCCTTGACCGTGCACAAACGACAATAGGTTTTGAATTTTGTACGAGCAACTAACCAATAAAAATTTCACTGTTGAGTTATTCAGCCATAGTGTGCGAACGTAAAACAAAAGATTGTGCACGGTCGTAGTACTTTCAACATAAATTGCAGCACCTTTGCTATGGCCTTTGAAACTTGCAAGGTTTCATAACCAGTCCCTCGAGTAACTGTGCTTCTAAGTAATGGTCAGAGGCCAAAATCTATAATGTGATTTAACTTGGCGTTTTTATAGTTCTTCAGCTCAAAATTTAAACTTCGTTTTTAAGTATATTTTTAACCTTTTGGAACACTGGTTCCTTTTATCCTTTCAAACTTTAGCCTGTAAACCAATGATCATAAGTCAAAGTTTTACAATTGAGAAATTCGGTATGATGTATAACCGTTTTTTTTTTGTATCTGTGGATATTTTCAGCAAATAAGTTATGATGATTTATTAGCTGTGACTCAACTTTATCTGTCGTCCCACAACCTGAGATGGTGCTGCTTAAAATGTAACGAAATGTTGTAAATAAACTGAAACCAGTTGTGCGTGACATTCGACGAAAAATGCAAATTTGTTCCTACGTTGCAAATTCAGGAATTCTAATATTATCGTGATAAGTTTAGCTTTGAAATGTGAATGTGAAAAATGGTGAGCTGAAAACATATCCTATAAAAATGTTGGTATCCGTCATTCCTTTTATGAGTAAGGCTTTAATAATGTTTATTCTCCTTAATGCTTTCGTCTCTGATGAGATTGTTTAACCCGTAACTATGGCATCATTGCAATTTCGTGACGGACCAATTGCCGTTCATTTCTTTTGTTCCATAGAGACGCGAACCTTCCAGGCTTAAGCCAGGTGACTTCTGCGGCTGCTTCATAAACTTGCAGTGTATTTGTGCAGAAATAACCTCTTACTTTTGCGAAACTTGAGCAGCCAGTTGACCTTAAAATGTCCGACGAAGACCTCAAGTCAGTGTTCAAATCATTCTGTGCTTTTGGAGCTGGAAGCAAGGATGCTCAACCTCTGATGGACAACGCGAAATTCGGCAAACTATTTCGTGATCTTAAATTGTACGACAAAAAATTTACTTCAACTGACACGGATATTATTTTTAACAGACCTGAAGTCAAGGGGTAAGGATAGCTTTCGTTTTCAATTTTGTTCGCAGTGAGGAATACTTTAAATAAAATAAAGATCGTAACTCTGAATTTCATGTATGTTTCATCTTTGCAGCAAAACAGAACGGAAGATCAATTTCGATCAATTCAAGAAGGCCTTAGCACTGTGTGCAGAGAAAAAGTACGGGAACAAAGACGACGTTCAGAAGCTGATCGACAAAATGTGTGCTGGTAAAGGTCCTGTTGCAGTTGGAGCCACGGTGAGATATTTAGCTTGTCACCCTATGCAGGACTTTGTTGTCACGTACATTTGTTATAAACATTCGCACCAATCGACGCCAGGGTGTTGCAGTTATGTTACCTGTAAAAACTGTCTTCATTTATGTAACGCTTATACCTATCTGTTGTGCTACGGATGAGAGATGAACGATAGCCAACACAATTTCCTCCTTGCTGGGTTTGGAGCATAGAAATACACTGATAACAATTACTAACATAATTAGAATGTTCTTGCTTAAACTTAATTCAAATTCCCGGGTTGCTTACGGTATTTGCACGTAATTGTACTTTGCTATGGGGAGACCTAAGGGAAATAAAAAAGAAGAAAACGGACGAGTGTTTTTTTTTAGCTGAAAGCGATGGAGTAAGCAACGTCCAAAACTAACTTGACACCTAGGGTAAACTAATTGGGGTCTTTGATAACAGCCTAGTCTATTTACTCAACTTTGCCAATAATACACAGTGGGTGGGGTCCACAATTGTATTGTTAGTGAAATAGGAAAAGTTTGTTTTGGTTTCCAGCTTTTTAACCCAACCACATTCAAAGTCAAGCACAGGTACAGAGGACAATAATTTCAACTGAGGGTGCTGAAAGGGCTACACTATCATTTGGGGGAAAACTCAAGAGGGGGATGGTGAGGTGGCTATTGCTACCTAGTTGTTGCAGTATAACAATTTTAACTCCTTAAAAGGAATGTCGAGAGTCTTTAAGCTTTCAAGGACTAGTGTCTACAGTGTTGATTAAAAAGTAGGGCTTCTGATTGTTTTTGGTTGACAAGTCATTCCAGCATAACAACAATGGTAGAGCAGCTGTGAAATTTGGACTCTGTGTCTGTGGCCCTTTGATAAGTTTAACAGTGAACCCTACATCTACATCTACATCTATAACTTCCAAAATCCTTATTAGGACAGTTTGCAAGTGATATCAAAATAAATCAAATAAACAATACTACTAATAATAAAAAATTATGATGTCATGTTCTGCATGTTCAAAGCTGACTTAAATTGACTCAGTGAGTCAGATGTAATTATTTCAGCGGGCAAGTTGTTCCAATCATTGATCGTCCTCGGCCAAAAACTAAACTTATACGCATCACATGATGCTTGAAGTGGAATAAACTTGAGGGGGTGGGCGCGATGGGTACAAAGAAGGCTCTGGTGTTGGACGTAAGTTGGAATAGTCACATCCGCTTGTTGGTTAAGGGATTTGTAAAGCATGCATAGTCTGGCTATCTGTCTTCTGTGTTGTAATGGCAGCCAGTTGAGATGGTTCAATGCTTGAGTGACACACCCTTCTTCTCTTGAGTTGGTCCTAGTTACAAAACGAGCAGCCCGCCTCTGAACTTGCTCGAGTAGGTCAATTTGGTATTTCCTATAAGGGTCCCACGATGTACACACATATTCCAATGTGGGTCTGACCAGCGAAATATATGCCTGGGCCTTGATCCTTTCAGGGCAGGCCCCAGTTGTTCAAAAGTTGGATAGCGCTATCCACGGGATAAATCACCATCCAGTGGATAAGTGTTAGGGAAACCAATTGCGTTATCCACTGGATAGAGATTTATCCGGTGGATAGCGCTATCCAACTTTTGAACAACTGGGGCCAGGAGTGAAGATTCCTTTTGATGAAACCTAGGGTCTCACTGTTTTGTTCTTTTTCTCTTAAGACTGTTGGAAGATCAGTTAAAGATTTCACTTAAATGGTCACATGCTAGAATCTCATTTTAGAACTACATTTACCAGAAATTGAAGGGAAAAAATGTCCAAGGTCTTTTTCTGAAGTCAAGGGTTTGGTTGTCACAGTACCAAAACTTATTTATTCTTTGTTTATTTCAATATTTTATGTAGAGATGTCTTAACTAAATCTGAAGTGAGTTTAAGTACTTTGGCTCAATTTTCTCTACTCTTTTGAGAATGGATTCATGTCCAGGAAAAAAGAATCGGCTGACATTTGCTCTGGTTTGGCTTGCGTTTGTCCTCTTAATGACTGTGTGTGGAACATGGTGGTGGGGGTGCTCCCTCATAATACCTACACGGGTATGTGCCGCCCAATGAGGTCGTGATTTGGGACTCCTGATCTAAAATGGGGCATTCATATTCGAGACATTTTCTAGAAAGGGATGTAATATTGCAAACGCACGAAAGCTTCAAGTTATTAGCAGCAATTTTTTATTACTTATAGGGAAATACACTGTAAATGAATGACTAATTAACTAATGGGGAAAATAACACAACCAGGTTTACGTAGAAACAGTTGCATTTCGGAGGTACGAGTCAAACAAACAAAGAAATAACTTTTCTAAAACAGAGTTGTGAAATTTAGTAAGTATCTAGAATGGGGTACGGTATTAAAACATTGCCTATTTCTAGAACAGGGTATCACTTTGAATGCAAAACCCTTCTAAAACAGGGTCTAATTTTGGAGGCCTGGGCAGCACACACCCACCCAAAACCTACTCAAGTACCCCCCCTTCCTGGGGAGCCATTTACCATCCTTTGTTCTGTAGCTCTTGGAGAGGAATGAAATGCAATTTGTGTGTTTGTTTCTGGGTATGAAAGAGACCAGGTTTGCGACCTGTATGTAACAGTGTTGCTTAAATTATTTGTTTTCTTTGTTGGCAGAAACAAAGCAAGACAGGTGGTGTTGATCGAATGACTGACACCTCAAAGTACACTGGATCTCACAAGGAGCGGTTTGATGATAGTGGAAAAGGCAAGGGCCTGGAGGGTCGTAAAGACTTTGATGAAAAGGCTGCTGAAGGCTATGTGGGAGGTTACAAGGGAAAGGATAGTTATGATAAAACACATTAACTAGGACAGTAAAACATGTATCTGAGTGCACTCTAAAAAGTGTTTTTTGGTAAGAACTTGATCATGTTTAAGTTTTGTAATGTAAACTCTTAATGTAAGGTTCACTACTGTTCCAAAACAAACTTTTATAAGTATAAGGGCTATAAAATGTAGGTTGAATCTGTGTGTTGCTAACAGGCATATATTATTAGGCAGTTTTTAACTGATTTTGCTTAAATGTGCAAAGTGCTTCACTGTAAAGTTTTCAATAATTTATACACCGAGACAATAAAGTCATTAAAACTATGCCAGAGCTTCATTCTTTTATTTTTATTTTTTTTATGGTTTGAAACATAATGTAATCAGATCGATCAGATCAATCTGATTTGCTCTCACATAATTCCCTTTAGTTCTTTCCTGAGAACATTTTGAATTAAGGAATGAAAAGAAACCAAACCTTGATATTTCAAAGCTAATAACTGTGCTTTATTAAAAAAAATATTTGATACCTAAAGCACACCCGCCAACACATTGGACTTGTTATCTCGCATGAATGGACTTACAAAAACAGGCTGTTATTCATTGCCCTGGTTCTCTGTGCATGTTATGTTCTAAAAAAAGACTGTTAGTAAACAGCACTATAAATAGTCGTGTTTGCACTCCTGATCCAGGATTTTTCTGATAATGAGTGGAGTTTTAAAGTTTTTAGTAACACTTCAAAACTGGCTCACTTCCTAGTCCAGAGAATCTATTAATATGTCTTCAGCTTTGGGTGGCCAGGATGAAACGTCGGGCCGATGTTCTTTCCTCCTGTTTTCTATAAGATCAGTATAAGTCCAGAGCTCATCCCTGCGATGGACTAGGATCCCATCCAGGGGGGAGTAGCAATATTCTCAGTTGCTTCATGCTACAGAAGCCGGGCTAAGCTCCGGCATGGTTTGTGTGTGACTTTACCCCCCCCCCCACCTCACCCCCAGAGCTCATAACTGCGATTTTGTGGTAGCTGAGGTCACTCTAGGGCCACAAACAGCCCACATGATCACAGCTTAATCTATCATCTATAGCATGAAGTATCTAGCAGTACAACTTCCTCCCCCCCGCCCCAAACCCTGGCTGGGATACCAGTTCACCAAAGGGTAAAGGTAAGGTAAAGCCACACACCAGTCACAGGCAGCCTACCTAGTTAGAGCTTAACCAATGCAGATTACAGTAGCATGAGGAATCCCTGGATGGATGCTAGTCCATCGCTTGGTTAACCTTAGCAGTATGTAATACCAATGCCCATTAGTACACCTGGGTGAAAAGAGACAACATGGAGTAAATTTTCTTGTTTATCTCTATTCAGATTTCCGGGGGATTTCCGGGGTGGGGTTGGGGGGGGGGGATTCTGTCATATTGCGGACTTTGGACATATATAACTTTTTAATATGACAGCTAAAGGTGTCAAACTTTGTGACTTTACCTAAAATTTATCTAGGATCAGTTTGGTGTAGCTAGTCCTTTTTTCATCAAATTTGAGCTTACCATGGCAATCACATTTTAACACGCTTTTTTTTTCAGAATTTGTAAATTTTCCTCTTTTTAATAAAAAATATACAACTTTCTTGCCGTAAATTTTACGTATGTAGATCATTTTTTTTGTTCAATTTTGGTGCATTCAGAGGTTTTAGGAAAAATCAAGAAATCCAAGATGGCCACCATTTGAGAACATTATGTATTTCTTATGTCATATGACATCATCACCTCATGTTGTGGACCTCAAAGGAAACACTTTTGGTTGTACAATCTGCTCTTTAAGTGTCGTTGTCACAGCTTTAATATTCTCAGAGTCAAGGAGGTGGTGCAGAATCTGCCCCCTCCCCGCGGCCCACAAAACCAAAAAAGCCCTGTCTTAATAAAGGAAGCAACACAATGACAGGGGCCAGGCGCTTCGTTGTGAAGTCTGATGCCCTACCCACTACACCAAAGAGCCCCTTAAAGTGCCCCCCTCCCTCCTTGCATTTTGTTAGGTTTTCATTGTTTTTACTGGTGCTTATTCATGCACCAGCTAGTGTAGGGAGAAACAATGTGAAATGGTATCATATTTACAGTGTAAACAGAAAGCAGAACAGAAGAACCACCTGATTATTCCTTCAGATCAAAACTCAGTGGTCTTCCACTAGGCTACTGTATTGTGCCTTTAGCCTGTAAGCAGGCTCATTCAGCCAGGTATACGTGTGCAACTTAGCAGCACAACAGCCAAATTTCTCTTGGCAGACTGCTTTGAGAGCTGGCTTCTCATTTTGAAAAGCCATCTTGTATGGAATGTAAAACCTAAGTAGTTGTCTTGTGTTTCTTCGTGGAATCGAGCCTGTGAATGATGTGAAATTCCTGAAGTGGAGCCTACGGAACCTGAATAAAATACAGACCTTGTACACATACATGTACATCTGCATTTACACTGTAAGTTGTTAACTGGTTTTTGTTCTTTTGGTGAACTAAATGCCACTTAGCCTTACTTGAAAATAATGGGTTTAATGTAAAGTTTACTTGCACGCTGATGTAAAAATAATAAATAGTAATATAATATAAAAAGCATATATTAATTTTGAGAAAGAACTGTCTACTAAAAGCCACGATGTATGAAACATGTTTCTTCTTTTTACATTAAAATACAACCCTGCCAGTTTTTATGTCCTGAAATACCAACCTTAAAAGCTACTTATTAGTCACTTGAATACACCTGGTTTTATGGATAACCATTTCTTTTTGCAATAGTAATAGCAATGAAGATACAGAAATAATTTTAAGTAACTGCATTGCCAGACATTATATACCGGTAGTTATAAGGGACTGTCACCTAACCAGACAAACTCAAAATCACAGTCACAGGCCAAGTACAAGTAAGAGACTTGCCATTTTTTTGTCATTGTCCTCATCAAAGTTCACCATATAATGAAACTTTTTGACCCCCAAAAGTTTTAAATAGAGTCATGTCTCACCATTTCCAAGAATGCTGAAAAAGTGAGAACTAATGTTGCTTAAAAGAATGCGATACTGATTGGGGAGTGGGCATGAGTTATTGTCAGCATCAACAGTTTTTGCAGTATGCCAAGACTCGAGTCTAAAGGTGGCGATAATCAGCTTTGTCGATAATTAACACATTATCGAAGTCAATCTGGCAGTTCTTGGACCAAGAGTGGAGCCTTTAGTGTGTAATTTCACGTTTCTAGTGTGCTCTTTCTTTCTGGTGTCAAATGACCTTCCGGTTTCGCCAATATAGCTGTACGAACATGTGCTGCAGGAATTTTGTAGACAGCATTGCATTGGTCTTCTTTTTCCAGACAGAATTTAGGAGCCAGGAATTCTTGTTGGGGTGTTTTTACTGGTTCATTAGTGACTAGTATGTCATGATGTCTGAGCAACCATGTTAGTGGTTCTGTGAGGCCTTTGATGTACGGAAGGGTCGTGAATCCACATGTATGCAGTGGGTCAATCCATTTGAAAAGCATTCCGACAAGTGTTCTTGAAGTGTGGGAACTGGCGGTGGAACTCTCTTCTTTCTTTTGATGGTGGCAATGAGGTTCACAGGGCACCCATAAATAGATTCCAATGCAGAGTAGACTCGTTTGATTTCTTTGTTTCTTCCAGTATTGGTGTTGGGTAAATTTGTGGCTCAATGAATAAGTGTCACAGCAGTACTAATTTTGTGATTCTAATTTTATTATTATCATGACTCCTGCTTACGGATCTTCGATTTTCCTATGTTACATGTGGGTAAAAAGAGCAGAAGAAAGGAAGTGATTGTGCTAATTTTGGGCAGGAAATGCACAGTGGAAGATTCATACATATGCTTCTGACCTTGATGTTTGTCCGGTTAAGCAAAAGTGCCATAAGTAAATAGATATGTGAGATAAATCCTAACTTTGAGACAGAGGACCATACACAAAGAAACAACAACAGCAACACAATGACAGCAACATAAAAAATAAAAACAAAAACAAACACAAGTGTATAATTACGAATGCAAAATAAAGAAAAACTACAGTAGTTTAGCATTGTAGGAAAATATGAAAGCAACAGTTCTGCTGTTGCAAAGATATTGAATTCTCTGTACATACAAAGATTACAAAGGCTATAATTCATGACAGACAAATTCGGTCATTTTGGTAAAGGAAAGTTACCACGCATTCACATAATGAACATGAAAAACTACGGTGTATGGGAAACTAAGGACACCACAAAACGAAAATGATTAACCTATAACAATGTTATTGTTCTGTAGTATGTTCTCTCCCTTTCAAAGTTGAATTTCAGCTACGATTCAGTGCATGTAAATCTTTAACAGAACAGTTTGCAGCTGTATGGTTTTCCTGATTGAACAAATTTGTTCAATGTTGCAGGAAACTGTATGAAACCAGTAAAGAATAAAAGTGTCCAGATTGCACAATTGAATAAATACATTTAATAAAATAGTTTAGACTTTCTTTAAAAAAGTTAAGCTTACATATATTATATCCACAAAAAACAGCCAATAAAATATAACCATATCACCCTACTTTGCACTATTAGGAAGCCAGTCCATTGTCTTTTTAAGATTATCATAGCTCCAGTGCATTTGGTGTACTTCATGCTGATGACGCTGTCGTGTCTCATCCAGCTCTCGTAGCAAATGGTCATTGGTGGAAACAAGTGATCTGCATAAAAGGTAGAATGTTCGTTAATCAGAAAACACTTAGGGCCGACCATTTAGATGAATTTTAGATGGGGTTTAACAAAACCGTGGCTTAACCGTTGCACGTACAAGCAAAGTCACACCCCACCATGGTACAAGGGCAACCCTCCTTAAGTTTTTGATATGTTACAATATTTTGAAAAGATTTCACTTTGAGTAGAAAGCCCGTGACGTGCTCTACAAGATGAGGTATATATTATGGGTTGCAGTGCTGCTGGGGGCCTGTGACGTGCAGACGCCATTTGCAGGAAAGCGTTTTACAGCCCGGGCTAAAATTTGAATACATTTACAGCCTGTTTGACCGGGCTGAAATTTCAGTTCGGGCTGAAATTCAGCCTGGGCTGAAACTCTCTTCATGTAAACGCAAACATTTTTCTAAGATTAATTTGTTCAGGAAGCCAAGCTGAAAATTAATGTCAGCCAGGCAAACCGGAATAAAATTCTTCATGTAACCTCTTTGACCTCGTTGAAATAACCAGTCCTTACACTCTTGACCAAACACAGTAAACATAAGTTTACTCACAAACAGCACAGAAGAAAAAAACTGGAACCAATGTTCTGTCCATGCACTACACTACAGATCAGAGATAGATATAGACACTGCTGTATTTTTGTCCATTTTCTATTACCCAATGCTTTTAAAAAATAACTTCCCTCTGGGCCCCACACAGTCCACCTTAATTTCACCTTCAACTCCTTTATGTCAAGTAGCACATGAGGCCTCACGTTGGGCTATCACCTTGTTGTGGCGGTGAAGCCTGACTGTGCCTTATCGACTGCAAGAGCTATTCTGGATGGGACAGGTCTAACAGAGTTTGTACTATCCCTCGCAGTCATGCCTGCAACTTAACACTTTCAAATCAGAACTGAGGAAAAAATGGAACCTCACTGTTTGCCGAGGCAAACAATGAGGTTCTTGGGGAAACAAAACTGACTGTTTCCCTTGGGGCCAGTCATTAAGTGCTTGTTGATTACTAAAATCCCACAAACTAACTCAGACATATATTTATTTAATAAGGTAGACTAACCACTTCACCATGCAATGAAATCATGAGGAGGAGTGGTAAAATTACCTGTGGCTTTCCTGCAGCATGTTTGTTAGCTCTTGTAATTGTTGTAAGTTGATATTTTGTTGCTTAACCTGCTGGGTAAGAGTTTTGACTTGCTCCTGCAGTGAAAGATTCCTGTGCTGAAGCTCTCCTGTAATAAATGAAGATTATTTAATTAGAATATTGATTATGTGTGCTTGATGTTTTATTAAGGGTGAGCTGGCAGTTAATACAAGAAGGTGAGACAGAGTTACCTACCTACAACTTTCTCTTGTTCTGTGGCTCCATGCGAAGCAACCTCTAAAGCAGTTATTTTAGAACGCAGCAAATTATTCTCTTCCTGGAACTCCACAAGTCTTGACCGTACAGTTGTCTGAAAAGTATTGACAAAATAAAGTGAACAGAACAAAGGAATAAAGCACAGCTGAACATTGCAATCATCGTTACCTACATGTACCTGCTCGTCTGGTCATGCTTACATGTCAGGCCATATGTTCCAACAACAACGTAACAATAACTCTCTTTACAAACCAGTTCACATGATGCAGCATCCAGAGAATCCTTGACACCCTCCTGACTTTTTAACTTGCTGCGAACCTGCTCCAGTTCATTCTGTTGTTCGGACATTTGGTCACGCATTCTTGATATTTCAGCAGTTCTCTCAGTCAGTTCTGCTTGTAGTTTGTTACTGTCATGTGATGGTGTGACATGTGAGCTGTCCACAGTGGCTGGCAGGTGAGATGATAGAAGCTTCTGAGCAAGACCTGCAATCAAGAACATTTTCTGTGAGTTCCATTTGGAGCATTCAAATTGAGCAAAGCAGTACATACATGTATACACGAAAAAAAAAACTGGGTTGGCTTCAAAAACAGGCTTTGCAGTAGAATGGTTTGGATCTGAGATGGATCTGTGCAGTAGTCTTGAACTGCAAAGATGGGTCTGAAACCATATTTTTTAACATTTTAGGCCTGTGGTCCTGATTTCTATTTAATAGGTGCCTATGGTCCCAAACCAGATTAAAACAACATGGGTCTTGCCAGAATTGGAAAAATGCACTGAAAAGTTAGAAGGTTGAACATGTATATTTTTCTGAACTTACTCTGGAACTTAGAATTACGATGCAGTGACTTTGATCCATTCCAATATCTGCATGAATTACAAATAGCAAAAAAAAAAAACAAAAAAAAAAAAAAAAAAGATTAAGGTTAGCAAAAAACAACCAAAATTGTTTGAAAAAAAAATTACCAAAAATAACAAACCACAGGTTAAAAAAATTGTTTTTATAAAT
>Ga0126336_10001557_pt1 | contig 12164 bp, 5 predicted proteins | sample SidCmetagenome_FD_92530 | JGI IMG/M metagenome (GOLD analysis project Ga0126336, IMG submission 92530) | Coral microbial communities from El Islote,Puerto Morelos, Mexico - Siderastrea C C metagenome | ecosystem: Host-associated > Invertebrates > Cnidaria > Coral | place: El Islote,Puerto... | reverse complement strand
TCGCACGCTTCAAACTATACGTGGTCACTCGACTTCAACAGACGATAACTTGCCACGATTTCAATCGACGCCGTTCATACTTCTGAATATCAGACTTACTGGGCAGTCGTTTGCCACATGGTCGACAGACTGTCTTGAAAATAGAAATATGACGATCCATTAGCTGAAACAAAAAGCAAAAACGAGCTTTTAGAATAGAAAATCGTCAAGCAGCAGACGCCATAAACGCCATGGCGGCGAAGCACAACACTACAAGTTAAAATTACAACAGCCGTGCACTTGGATAAAACCAACGTGCATTCGACTTCTCTTGCGATAACTTCGAAGTCTTACGTGGTATTTTTATTTTTTACTGGAAAAAATATTTCTTACCTCAAATATCTATTTTCGTGGTAGCAGGTACGTCTTCAAACACCCCAAACAAGACATGGACGCTCGCCTTCAGCAACCGATTTCTTCGCTACATTTGAACCAACACCACTCACGTTGCTTCTCTGAAGCTCTGTTGGTCCTCTTTTACGGGAATTGGGACCCAAGGGACAAAACAGAGACAAAAATGCCGGGCTAGAAATTGGGACCGGTATAGGGTATTGGGAATTGTACCGGACGCCATATTTGATGACGTAGTCATATAGACAAAACTGTCTATGGCCCGGACTGTTGAGGGTATTCCGGGGCATTATGGGATGTTCCGGGGTGTTCCGGGGTGCTCCGGGGTGTTCCGGGGGTGTTCCAGGGTGTTCCGAGGGTGTTCCGGGGGTGTTCCGGGTGTGTTCCAGGGTGTTCCGGGTTTTACAGACATAACAGTAAAGTATCTTCAACTGCGAGGTAAACTATCGTTTGGCAGGAAACGTATTGGACGAAGCAAGAGCGAAAAAAATACATTTGGCCGGCACAGTCACAAAATAATTGCAGGAAACAACAGCGTGATAATTGAAGAATAAATTCCTGCATGCTTATGGCGATTTTCGACAAGATGACTCCGGAGGAAACGGATTTTGAAAGAAAAACCGCTCAGAAACAATTTTGGTATACGACAATTTCGTGCGGTCTTTCGTGTTACACGAAATTCATAAACAGCAAGTGCGGCGCGCAAGGCCTTTTGGGTGAAGGTGGGCCTTTAAGGACTTTTAGTTTTGTCCAAAGTTTGAACGTTCGAAATTTGTTATCAGATTGAAGTATGTCTAAACAAATTCTTGTCAGAGCATCTACAAATCGACAAACAAAAAAACAACAGCAATTACATTGCAACGGTGCATCACCTGCGCTATACCCAGTTCGAGTCCTATTTGTACTGGAAATCTTGTCTTCCAGGGTCGATTGATTCCGAGAGATCAGCAACTTGTTAAGTCATTTTTGTCACATCATTGTTTTTTGAATGACAGAGAAAGTGATCGTTTAATTTATAACATCTCACAGTTCCAAGGCAACAAAAATGGTTCTTTTATAGAATTCTACCTAATCAGTGATTGTTTTCGTGTCCTCTTTTTACAGCTTTTGGAGACTCCTAAAGAATTTTAAAGCACAATTTAAGCATACTAGTATATCAAAGATGGCATCCGATGCGTGGTTGCATCAGTTTTGATGAACTAAGACAGCTGGATATCCCGACATAAAGAAACAAAAGTAAACATACATGGAGACTGCAACGCCGAGAGTCCGTTATGACACTCGGACTGGATAAACTTTTGCACCTGCCTCGCTTTGGAAACCTAACTGACCACGTGGCTTGCAGCGCCATTATCACTGAGCAATTTGCAACTGATGTTTTCTGCGGAGAGCGCTGTATGGACATGACAAGATTCGATGTGAATATTACAAATGTGCGCCGACCTTCTCAAACTCGTTAATAATTCATAAAGAGAAAACGAAGGAAATCACAAAAACTCGGCTGCGGTTCTTTTCTTCAACTCACTTCTCGGTGTTTGGATATCCTGATGAGACACTCTTTCTCGTGTTTGACATATTACTTGAAAAACCCAGTCATAGCCTGTGAAGAGGTTCCTCAGGGGGTGATAGAGCGCAAGAAAATTAGCAAGTGGAGAGAGATGTGACTGCAATCGGTTCTGTTCTCTCGCCGATTCAGTTCTAGCGCGCTATTCGTCGCTAAAATTAAACCAGCCACGCAATGGTGATTTTGTACGCCTATCGCGGCGAAATTAATCCCTAGCGATCGCTGGCAATTTTCCGAAGAGATGACACACTAAGCGATTGTCGGCGATTTTCGCAGAATCGCCGACAGATGAAGAAAATATTCGATTGTTCGTCGTGACAATCAAAATCGTGGCAACCGCGAGGAGCGTATAAATTTGCCTAGTGTGTCGCTGGCTTTAGGAGCCTGTTCACACTTGTTACACTATCATAGCCATCTTCTTGATATTATAGCTTGAATTTATGAAAAATATATTTTGTGATTTTTTCAGATTTGTTCTTTCTTAGGTTTTCTGATTGTTTGGTTACGCACGCCCTTTAAGGAGGCTCGCAACAGTTTTTCGGCCTTGGACTGTATCTTTTGAAATCAAAATTCCACAGAGAAGACAAACTTCGATTTCCTTGATACTACACCATCCTGTCAATATGTGACAAAAAAGTTACTTTTTCATTGGTTTCCTAGCAACTGCTGTCACAATCGCAACGGTAATGGACAGCCCTTTCATTTTAAATAATGTCTAATATCTCGAAACTAGTCAGACATTTTATGACGAAACTTGCAAGTATTTGAACTACTCAACCTAAACAACTTGCGTGCGAAATTGGAGAAAAATCTGTAACACCGTTTTCAAGTAAATCATGATTCATTTGTTACAGGCTGATCTAGGTCATTCCTGCAATTTTCTTTAACATTTCAGAAAAAAAATAAAATTTAACACTCTCTTTTCAGCTCAAAGATCTTTTATGATAGCAAAACATTCTCAATGTACACTGAGCTTTCAAGTTGGCTGCGATTTTAGGAGATTTATATTTAAAAACTGCTAAAATGAAGGACAAATCAGTCAAAAGGTTCGTAATTTGCAAGAATAGAGATATTTCTGAAGTGCCCTTACAGATTTTTCTTTTAAATTGCAAGTCGTTTCAAGTCGTTAGAATAACAATTCTTTTTGACGTTCGAGAAAATTTTAGGCTTAGGAATCTTTTCTATCATGAGATAGAAAGGCTAAATCCCAGTCAAGTTGCAGTCGTTATTCTTGACTTTCTCTGAACAGGGTTTTATTATTCTTGCTTCTGGTATATTTCATTGTCATTCACGTGCGATGAATATTTCTGATTGTGTACAGTCGTGCAGAGACTTAAAATGTAAATAATAAAAGTTATGCAGGTCATAGTTAAGCAGTTCGTAGTTACGCAGTTCGTAGTTACGCAGTTATGTAGTTCGTAGAAATTAAAGTTAATAACGAATAAAACCTGACCGAGATTCAGCCCTTTTATCTAATAACAGAAACGTTTATTCAGCCTAAAACTTGCTAGAACATCAAAAGGAATATCATTCTAACGACATGCAATTTAAAAAAAATCTGTGAGGGGCGCTTCAGAAATATCTCTATGCAAATTACGAACTTTTTGACAGATTTGTGCTTCATTTTCGCAGTTTTTCACTATCAATATCTTAAAATCGCAGCCACCTAGAAAGCTCAATGTACACTGAGAATGTTTTGCTAACATAAAAGATCTCTGCCGAGCCGAAAAGAGAAAATGTTAAGTTTTATTTTTCTTGAAATATCGGAGAAAGTTGCAGGAATGACCTAAATCAGCCCGTAAAAAATGAATCACGATTTACTTGAAAACGGTGTTACAGATTTCTCTCCAGTTTTACATACAAGTTGTGTAGGTTGAGTAGATCAAATAGTTCAAGTTTCGTCATAAAGTGTCTGACTATATTTCGAGATATTCGACATCATTTAAAATGAATGGCCGTTCATTACCGTTGCCATGGTGACAGCAGTTGGTAGGAAACTAATGAAAAATAAACTTTTGTCATATGTTGAAAAGATGGTGTAGTATCAAGGAAATCGAAGTTTGTCTTCTATGTGAAATTTTGATTTCAAACGATACAGTCCAAGGCCAAAAAACTGTTGTGAGCCTCCTTAGCAGCACATCTCATACTTGCTGGCTTGAATTGGGTGTTATTGTTGCTGGCTGGAAAATTAAAACACACGAAATTGTTTCCTCTCAGTGGAAATGTCACCCATGACAATCATGCTAAGAAACAGGAAAAGACAATTTTTTTTCCAGCAACGCGGAGAAACGCCAAAAGTGTCTCAAACAACGTCTACGTCTTTAATTGAATAGTATTAGAACAATAGATTTTCCACGAATTTATTCTTTAACATAAATGCCTAGTACTAGTTAACATCCGGGGCAGATATTAGGCGTAATGTGGTACTCAGTTTAGGATAAACCGGCTGAAGTCTGCAGTTAGGCTCAGTCTCCAGCCGTGAGTGTCTCGATGCGCCCGCGATTCTCGCCACCTTCACGCCTGGGCGCACGGGTTTGGTTATTGTTTAGACTGACCAATCAGAGACAAGCCCCCTGAAATTTGGGGGGCAGAATGCATGACATAATTTAGCGGGATTTCGTCTTTCTCTTGAAATTTGACACTTTTAGGAGGACGTTTCAGGCATACTTTTCGCATTTCGCTTTTTTTCAAGACGATGAAAAAAAAAACAGATAAAATTTAAGCAAATGACGTGTGGATTGTCTGCATGATTATTAAAATTGTAATGACGTCACGGATATGCAACCAAACCCGTTCGCCCAGCCGTGAAGGTGGCGAGAATCGCGGGCGCATCGAGACACTCACGGCTGGAGACTGAGCCTAGTCTGCAGTGTGCTGTCCGCGTTTCAAATCATGCCTTTCGGAAATGATATTTTTTAGGGGAAAGAAAAAACCGAAAAACCCGGAAAGAGGCGAGAACTAAGAATGTATGATGCCAGATCCGGGAATCGAAAACGGAACACATCAGTGGGAAGCGGACGCCGACAAATAAGCTAACCCTAATAATGCAAAAATGATAAACAGATCTATAATACAACTGGGAATTTGGCTGAGTCATTGCTGCGCGGCTACATTTCAGGGTCTTGCTTTAAAATTTTCATCAAGAGATTTGGAAAAGTGTTAAGGAACAGGGTAATGATATTACTTTTCGCACCGAAAAAATTTCCATTCAAGAGCATTTAACATTCTCAAATTCGGTAATTTCAAAGTTTAACGCGTTTGGGTACCCCGTTGAATGATGTTAAAAAGTGCTGAAAAAGTTTGATTGCCATCAAACATTCTTACAACAACTTAATTTAGCAATGCGGTGGGTGAGGTTGAAGACCTCACAGACTAAAGTTCATTGTATATTCGAAAGGTTTTGCTGTGACATTAGGTGCAAGTATCTGTACAACTTTCGTTTACGAAGACTGCAATATTTCCCAAATTGAGTGAAATACACTTTTTTAGCCGATGACGTCATAAATGCGTCACCAGGTAGTTGAGGGGTAAAAGATCGTGGATCCTCCGAGCAGGCCTGGGAACAGATGGAATATAGAATATCTTTGTCTCATGCCTGTCAAGTGTTTGCTTTCGAGGAATGGGGAAATATTTAATTTTGCTTCGAATGCCCTGTTTGTGGTCTTGTTTCTGTGTTTTCCCGTAACAATACTATGAAGACGGGCATTCTTACATTATTTGACTTAGCCATGTGGCAATTGTCTCGATGAAAACACACCAGTCTTCATTTGTTGCAAAGGAAAAATCTAACTTGCATTGCTGCCGAGCAAACGTCTTGGGGCTCAATCAGTTATTAGGGGAAATTCCGACCCAATATTCTAACAATACTTGTGGCAACTCCAACGAAGCGACCTCTGATACTCAGATTATTTACCACTTTAGTAAAGGTGATTATCACGAGTTTGTATCATGTCCATTATTGGGCGTTTATTCAGTGATGACTTTTAAACTGAACATTTACACGCATATGGCTACTTATCTACGAAGTAGCCCATCTACAGAAATGACCGGAATGATCTACTGGTCTCCACGACGACAACACTCCTTCCCAGGCTTCCTGTCGGCTTCACGGGCGACAAGCGCACGTGGCAGTAGCGGAAATGTTCACCTGACGTCCTCCGCTTGAAACAAAGGAGTAATCCTTGTTTGTCGCAGCCCGGCATTGTTGGAATACCAGCCTGGAGGCTGGGTTTGGTTTAGGATCAGGGGCGCTTGTTCTACTGGAAAAAAAATGAAACTAGCAATATGTCTTTTTCTTTTGTTCACTGCTAGGTTATTTTATTTGCTTTTTACTTTAAAAATTATGAGAAGTTTCTTGGGCCCTGTCAGTGAATCAATTTAAATTAGTCTTTTGGAGAGTAGAACCTCAAAATTTGAGTTTCAGATTGTCCGATACAAGAATGCAACTACAAACTCACCAAAACAAAAAAAAATTGGTGAGAGGGAGCGACTCGAGTGGGGACTCGCATCTTTTTAAATTCAAGCTTGAAATGTTTTGTCTGCATGAATTCTCTTTGCTTATTAGTTTTTTTAGCAACTAATAAATTTCACGGTATATTACACGAAATCCTTTAGTTCTTGTGTGTCTTCTCGATGCCGTAATTTTATCTGTTAAAAGTAAAGAGACGGATTGGTCTAGCCTCCTCTGATAAGATAATTTGTACTAATCGCATGACCTGCATCGTCGTAAATCTATGAACGATCAAAGGCAGATTTTCAGAAAAAGCGATTGAAACATTATGTCTTGGTGCAAGGAGTTGGTTTTTCACTATCTTGTACTGCTTGAGCTTGTTGTTATGAGTAAAGAAAAGTTAGTAATTGATCAGCACTTGCCTGTACTTTGGTGGACACAGTCCTTTATTGACACATTTACCCATGTCAACCAGCTAAAATAAAAAAAAATTAAATAAAAAACAAAGATTTATTCGGTTACGCTTGACTGACTTGAGAGTTGTTTCTTAACATCAGCATGGCCATCATCATTGTCGTCGTCGTCAACATCGTCATCATAATTCAATGTTCTAATAAGCACATGCTACTAAAGTCTCGTTGCTTTGTACAAAATGTCATGTAATGTTTAAAATATTAAACAATCTAAAAATTACTTAAAAGTTATACAAAATTTAAGAGTTTCAAATTACAAAAGAGGAGGAGCTAAAAACGGTCAATAAACAGGTAAGACTCCCATACTACGTGCTCGTTATTTCAACATTTTTGCTGAAACAAAGAAATTTAAAATTTTGTCAGTTTCTGCCTCCCTGGTGTGCCGGCTGCCTCAGTGGGGAAGGGAAGATGTATGCTCCATTTTCAAACTAAACTGAAGTCATTCCCATTTTTTCTCCCCTCCTGGGTACGGACACGTTTTAAAGGTGTATTCATAAACAAAACGGTTGGTCAGCTTCACCTAAGTTTAGATGCGGCGTAGCTTATAATTCCAACGACTATTTTCCAGTTCAAAGCCCTCCTCAGCAGCAAAAATCGATGCAAAAATATTGCAGTACCTTAAAAATTCACGTCGAAGACGTTTGGCACAAGACTTCTGGATAATTTTCGAAAATATTGGAAAACGCTACTTTGGAGATTTCGGCAAGTTTTCGAGCATTTTTATAACGTTGACACAACTTGTGAAAATTCTCTAACGGTTTACACGATTGGTAATGGGCTTGGTCCCCAGATTCAAGCACTGAGAAGGAGTCTCCCAGAAATTAATTCAGGTTCGTGGATAGTTTGTTTAGTCAAAGAGCATCAAATGTGGAAAATTCTTAAAGAATCTTAGGGCTGTTTTTAGATGACCTTGGCACTGCTGCATTTCTGCCCCATCAATTTTTCTGAAACTTGGTTAGGGTGTGTATTACATCAATATAAGCGGATTCCAGAAAATTAGCAAATTAAAATACAACAGCAATTTTATTCAAAAACTGTGGTCCGTTTAAGCTCAAATATCGCTAAAAATATTTCCTTCCAATGAAATCGAATTTCATTTTATTGTTGCTAAATGATAGCTGCAAGTTTTCCCAAAATTTTATAGCCATCGCGTCAAAGCCGGAAAAGTTATGACCCAACTAGTTCGTCATGGAGGAGTGAGCCTAACGTTACAACGAAGCCACCTTAAATTTTAAAGCTTTGGTGCCGCAATAGAGTGCGCCTTGTCGCCAAAAGCTACCGCGTTAGATGCTGGGACGTGGAGAAGAAGTTTCTAGAAAGTCGCAACACACGAATTGGAAAGGACAAAAATTAGCAGATCTGACAAATATGAAAGTGCTAATTTAGTATTGAGTGACTTACGGGTGAAGATATGATCTTGAAGAGTTCTAGTTCTAGTGTGACTAGAACTCAGGGGAGCGTGAGGGTCTTTTTCAAAGGGGGCATGTTTTTGATGGTTAACGGTACATACAAACATACTTCATACATAAACTTTACAGCAGAGCTCCACAGCCATAGAAATTTGAATATATAAATATATATATCATGCAAGTCAATTTTGATGGTCATGACGTCACGTCACCGTACGATGGTGTTCCTCGTACCATGCTTCATGTACATACAGACCTTGGTTCTGGTGGCAGTGTTTCCTTTGGCGTCAGTGTACTGCTCAGTAAACCCTTCAAATTTTGCTTCTCGGTAGCAGTAACGGTTCACGCATGAGCAGTTCATAATTCGTGGAATGCAACGATCACCTTGAACGAAACATAAGAAATATAAAAACAGAATGAAAATTTCAATTCATTTTTAAAACCCAGTTAACCTGCAATGGGACACTTTTTTCACAGCAGTACTCAGATACTGTGAAACAGCTAGGAGTGTCACTACTCCCACCTGTACTGTCGGGGAATCTAAAGGGGAAGCCTCTGATTGGTGGAATCTGGGTTCTTGAGTAATAACATCAGCATCTGATTGATGCTGCTTACCATGAGGAGTGGGTATGGCCTTTGATTTGGTCCAAACTGGCTCGCACGTCATGCTATCCCTGCACTGTCCACTGCACACACCAACATCAACGCTCTCCCTAAACTTGGTCTCTGGGTAAAAGGTGACCCAGCGTGGAAGCCGCTGACAAGCAACTGATTCCTTCTGACAGCTCTGGATGGTTTCTGTCTTGATCACGAAATAATCATCGAACAGTAAGTGGCGCTCCTCAGTGGTGTGGAGTGGTATACAATTAGTGTTGGAAACCTCTGCTGAAGACTTAAAATAAGATAAAAACCATATTATCCCACGAATGTAAGCTGGTTCAAATTGACAGGACCTTACCCAAGACTTGTCTCCTAAAATTGCGTTTGTCTTCTTGTGTGCACTGTTTGTGGAACAAGTCGTGTGACCTTTTGAAAAAAGTAGCCAATCGCATTGAGAAAATCGGACTCTAAGAAGTTCCATTGTGTGGATGCTTAGTAGACACAAGACACAAGTCCCGGTAACCTGATTGTCTTTCTTTTGTAAACACTAGTTGGGGACTGGTTTTGGAAGAAGTTCCCGGTACAAATCCTTTCACGTTTAATTGATAGTCTGTTATAATCTGTGGCAGACTGTGGATGTCTAGTAAAAAGTCGTCATGCCGAAGTTTGTCTCCGTGTCAAACCGTACTGTTTGAAAAAGGGCCAATTAAAAATTTTACTTTGATTCTATTGTTACACTGATTAAGATCAAAAATTGAACGTGATTTCGAAGGCTTTTGAATGCAGAATTTTAACTGCAGAGGGCCACTCAACGCATAAGGCATTAATCAATTACAACAAGGCTTTTACTCTCCGGTATTAGCATGGGGAGTTTCTCGTGTCCATCCTGGGCTTCGGACATCAGTCTTCCCCGGGGCACTTCAGCTGTGTGATAAGTTTATCGGCAAAGACGGCAATTTTGTGGCCAGTACATAACGAGATGGCAGAACGAACAGTCACGGAACGTTCCTGAAAAGCAGAACTTCTCAGGGTCTCAACTGGAATTTAGGGTTCAGAGTCTCAGGGTGGAAAATATGCAGGGCTTCAGAGCTCCAAGTTGCACGGAAAACTCTGGGGTTCTGGGGCTTCATCGCTTATTCCAAGGGCCTATTTAATCAGAGTCAGCGTTTGGTGGAAATGACTAATGCTTTTACCTTTCTTTTGCGTGTCCGTGTCTTGTAGTTGATATGCACGTGCCAATCGTCATTATAGTGTAAATAAACCAAACAGATTGCAAAGCTGGCACCACGGCAAATAAATTTAAAGAACAAAAGCTGTTGTAGCCTGCGTTCCAATCATTTCGTGGGTTTTCCTTCGGTATTATAGGGAAGTAACTTTTTTTTCGGGATCACTTGTTACGCGTGAGAACTAAGCAAATCAGTTATTGGCCGATATGTCAACCGAGTCTGCTAAATACAGCTAGTCTTCTTGAAGGCCATGGCTATAATGAAATAAAACAACGCCTCAGCAAAAAAATTGAATTCAGCACATACAGAAGTCTACATAAGCTAGTAACGATATCTGTATGCAATGAAAAAGGTGTAAAGAATTAAAAGGACATTTTGTTTCAAATGTTTTTTATTTCATTAAATCTGATTCAACAACCAAAATCAGACTCAGGAAAACTTGCCATGATAAACGATTTTAGGTAGTTTAGTTAAGGATTCTTTCAGAGATATATCATCGGCAGAGATATATCATCTGTCATTCGCCGTTTTCCGCCCCTTGAGAGGTAGGCTTTCCGTTCTGTTTCGTTAGTAACTGAACCTTTAACCCTTTTACTCCCAGGAGAGCCTAAAATCAAAATTCAAGACAAATCTCTTATTTCATTTCGTACAATACTGAAAGAATTGCTGCATGAAGAGGTTTCATTTGAACGGTCACACCATAGGATTTCATCCACAGACTCAAAAGTGAGAATCACCTTAAATGTCCCCACAACTGGCCGTGGGAGTGAAAGAGTTAATTGAATAGGGAGAAACAACAAACACGAGGTATTTGCCTTTTTAATCACATAAATAAATCTTCAGACACTTAATAATTACAATTAATCCCACAGCTCTTTGCGAGTCCAATATGGTTCCAATATGGAGGCCACTGGCACCTCTCGAAGGCATGAAAGCGACAAAATGTGAAGTTAATAATGATAATATGGTCATTTACGTATATCGCAGGATATCTGTCATGTGCGGATGACAGATATTGAGGGCTTGCTTACCATATATGGGCATAGTGACAATTTGTTGAATAATAAATATATATTTGCTAACTTTCCTAAAGTGCTGTTTTAACAACAGCTATGTGCCAAGAGGGGAAATATTTATTGCACCCTATATTTATAGTATGTTGTAGTACCTTTGATGTTCCTGTTTGACATTCACCAACATTAACCTGCTTTACTTGCCCTTCATCTGAAATAAGGAGAAAACCACAAACTTTGCGAAAGCAAGGTGGATGGAATACGTAAGCCATTCTGATAAGCCTTTTCCAGGAATCAAACACGTGGTGTACTTGTTTGTGATAGGTGGCATAGCTAGGGCATGAAGATGACGCTCATAGCGACAATGAAGGGTATTGTGGTACATTTCTAACCCCTTCCACCCCAAACCTTTTTCTTCGTAATACTAAACAACCCCTAATGGTAAAGCTTCCCAAGGGCAAGAATGGTCAATATACTAAGCCACCACTGAACACCCAAGCGGGAAATACGATCAACACGATCAATACTGGACGACCAAGCCGGAAAACGATCTTGAAATGCTTGACCCCCTGACCCAGTTACTATCCAGAGATACCGAGCAACGAAAAGTGTCATGAGCGAAAAGACCTCATAATTTCGTTTGGTCGCTCATGTATAATAATAATAATAATAATAATAATAATAATAATAATACTCTTTATTTATATAGCGCCATTTCTCCTAATAAGCCAATAGCGTGGAAACTACTTTAATATACATAAACCTTACGTTACTAATAAGATAATTCACTATAACGACAGACGAAAGTTAGCAAAGATCTAAAAAGAGCGGCTAAATGAAAGCGTCTTCACTCTACTCTTAAAAATACTTAAGCAGGGACTGCTAAAGATTCCTTATTGGCGGAGAGAGGTTTCCGGTTATGAATATATTAATTGAATTGTCCATTGAATATTTAGGTCCAATTTCATGATAAGCTTTAAATGTCCAAATTAAAATCTTGAACTCTATTCTAGATTTAACTGGGAGCCAATGCAGTTCT
>Ga0126336_10001556_pt1 | contig 12165 bp, 10 predicted proteins | sample SidCmetagenome_FD_92530 | JGI IMG/M metagenome (GOLD analysis project Ga0126336, IMG submission 92530) | Coral microbial communities from El Islote,Puerto Morelos, Mexico - Siderastrea C C metagenome | ecosystem: Host-associated > Invertebrates > Cnidaria > Coral | place: El Islote,Puerto... | reverse complement strand
GTTTTCGAGTAGATTGGGGTCAAAAAGTCGATTTGCGATTTTTTTGCGACCTCCTTCGTGAGCAAAACTGAGCATGCGTGCAACTTAAGCGCGCGCTGAAATAACGCAATATGGCGCGTGCGACAAACATAAGAATTTTTACAACAACTTTTCGAGGTTTTTGTCAAGGTTTGACAGATATTTTATACCGGTAGCGCTCACCAACTTCGTCAAGGCTTCGTCCATTCATGATAAAGAATGTTAATAGCACACCACGAGCGATTTCTACAAGCCAGATTTCAGAGGTGTTTTCAGCTTTTTCTCGATGATGGCATCAAGTATTGCGCGCGCGAAAAAAAAATGGCTTAGGAGAGAATTTCTCAGCGCGTCTCAGAAAAACTGTAGTAAGCCACCTTAAGAGTCCTGAATGGTCGGTATTTTAGGGATCTTTCGGCGCGAGACACTTAGTGTTACCTTAACCAGTGTGTCTGTATTCTTTGGCCGGTATGGTAACGCGCGCAAGACTGCGCTAAAAAGTTTTTATTCAAACTTGCTTATAACTGACGACAACTTTGCTAGTCCCGTTTGGCCATCGAAATCAAATGTTTGCAAAGTTGCTTTAACTAGCTTCTGCTTTATTTTGGCCAGGACTTAACCCTAAATTGTTCTCAAAAACATGATACAATGTCATGATTATGCCATTTTATCACGTCAATGTCATGATGCAATGGCACGACTAGTGCGCCTTCCAGTTGCTAAAGCTTAAGTTGACAAAGGTAAACTTTTCTAACAAACGTTTGATGAAGTAGACTGTTATGTAACTTGGAAAATAGCGAAAGCTTGTCCGTCAAATGATACACTAATCAGCGTTTCTCGCTATTCTTTGAAGAAAAAGATTGCACGAATTTTGATTGTGAAAGGAGGACCCTAGCCAGTCTAGCTTAGTGCCCCGAGAACCTTTCAACCAACACAAAGCAAAAGAATCGAAAAAAGAATCTAAGAATCTCACTGAACAAATGAGCTGACCAGGATGTCGGTATGTTTAGTTTATTCAGTGATTTCGGTGACAGTGTTACTGCCTCCAAAGAATCGGACAGATGTTCCCTGATGTTATCAACATTTCATATTTCTATTTATCAGTAAAAGTACTAGCCTGCCTAGCAAGCGTTTCAGTAGCTTTTTCTGTCCGTTCGAGGCATTTCTCGCTTTTTGGTGGCACGAAAATTGGGCGAGCACTTTTTTGCGCTCGCCCCAATTTTCGAGCGTTCAAAAAGCGAAAAATGCTTCAAACCTGCGGAAAGCCCTATACTACGGAAACGTTTACTACGCAGGTTATAAAAGCACTTTTTAACACATTATTCTGTTATGTAGCTGGCTTTCTTGTTTTTGTAGATGACTTATCCTCACCAAGTTTCTCAGATTCTTTTAAAATCATGATGTTTCGAACTGAAATGGCGGACTTATATTTCGTGAGGTTTAATAAAATAAATAAAAATCTCAATTATTCGCATATCAAGCTAAAAAATACCAGAAAATCGCTGGTAGGATAGGATTAAAAACGGTGGTGAGTTACTTCGCCACGCACATGTGTTAGAAACGCTCCCATAATAGAAGGAAAAGAGCCTTTCGATCAGCTGTTATATCACTGTGGGGAAAAAAAAATCATTCACTCAGCATCAAACGCTTTCAAAATTCAGGGCCTAAAAAACAAATGCAAGTTTAAAAAATATTCCCTCTGTCACATTTCTTTATTCAAACGATACTCAAATGTTTTCTGTCAGAAAAACTTTAAGTTTGCGTTTCAAAATTTCTCAGTCGGTGAAAATCGCAAATAGTAAGAATAGCGGTAACTTCCTTGTACTAATTCCTCCTTTTCTTCCTTTGCATATACATTGAATATTCGTTTGTTTGTTTCTTCTTCTGTAGGTATGCAGCTGCATATTTTCAATGGTCATTCGTTATCTTGTTTCCCATTTTGAAATAATAAGAATAACTGACACCGCGACGCCCACCACTGCAGCCTACAACAACAATAAGCAGATTATGATAATAATACCTCAGTATAAACTTCTCTTTTTGTTATTCGCCTTGCATTTAATTTTTGTTTCTTTCAGTTAACATTCAGCTGCGTGCAAAGGAGGCTAAAAGCTTTCTTGCCAAGAGCCGTAGACGACGCAGTCTTGGTGATAACTTCGAACAATGCCTTGAAGAATGTCCTTGGCCTTGTACAAAAGCAAAACGTGAGAATTGTCGCGAAGACGTTTATGGATTTCTAGAAACTGGAAGTTCTCCCACGGCTGGAAGTTCTCCCACGGCTGGAAGTTCTCCGACGCCGGTAACACCATAGGTAAGAACGAAACTAACCAAAATGTTCCAAACTTTGCAAGAGTTTTGTTTCTAGCCAGTGCAACTTGTAACTTGTAGCTCAAGCTGCGATATTTGTAATTTGGGAAAGCCTGTAAAGGTCAGTGAAAATGTCATAGATTTGACGCCTGATATTTTATCCTCAATATGAAGGTTGACGGTAACAAAAATCTTTTTTATCTTTAAGCCATGGCCAGTTGAGACCCTCCTTGAATCTAGCAAATCGATGCGAAAACAAAGAAAAATCCTCCAAACGAACCTCAAACCCCGACCGGAATTAGGGTGGAAGTGTGCCGCAGTCTCATCGTACCCTACTTTGTCAGACCTTAACCCTAAAACATTTCCCGTTGTTCGAAAAAAAGCATATTCTATATCAGACCAGAGAACCAAAACTGCGCAAAAAAGCCCACATACACGTACGCAAAAACTGTACGGGTGTACTGCTAACGTTTTGCTTTTAGCTGTGGTGTGCAAGAGATATGAAATAATAAGTCAGACTGCTTGTGAACTAGCACTTTCGGGCAACTTGATCACTTGACTCTATTCACAGAGCTTTATCGATCTAGCTAAGCTGACACACTCGCCTGGAGGATGGGGTAGCCCAGGGAGTGTCGGAGCTGCTCTGGGTTCCCTGGAATCTGCAGGAGAGGGGTGGGGAAACCACCCCCTGAAACCACTTTGCACATAAATGTAAGAAACAGAAGAGGCGTGTAACATGAGAAAGATGAGACCGCGAGAAGGCCTCTGGCACCCAGGGTAGGAAAGTAGAGGTCAAAGGATGTTAATGAAAAAGATCGATGAAAACCCTTTGAGAGCGGGAATGATCTGAGTCTGCAGAACGACAGTTTGGAACGCTGAAAACCGACTCATCTCGAGCTCGTTTTATGCGAGCCTGTGGAATTAAAAAAGCGAGAGCGAGGTCAAAACTTGACATCAATTTTCGGCTTTGCTTTCTTCACTCTGTATTCTTAACTGACGGATGGCTCTTGATTAGCCAAGCTTAATTTCAAGGAATCTTTCGTACAATTTAATGCTCGCCTTTTTTTATTATAACAAGATGATTTAATTCTTCTTTTCTTTTTCTTCTTCAGTTGCAGGTTTCAGATGGACACCTTACGGCTGCATGCATGGTGTTTGATTCCGATTTGCCTAGGAGCAAAAGTGGTTAAAAATAAAAATTAGCTTCGTTTGTATGGAAATCTTTCGTTTCCAAAATTTTCAATAGGTATAGCCAATGCTTCAAACTCGACTAAATATCATGTACTTTAGTCTAAATTTAGATTTTCAGATAGTTTTGCCCTTCCTTTATCATGATTTACAAGGAAGCACGTAGAATTAATAAAACAAAAATAAGTAAATTGGAAGAAAAACGACGACCCGATTATTTCACCTCCTTTCTGCTCTTTAGTTTCAGTTGTTGTGTCACAACTCAAATATTTGCTGTAGTTCTTTTTATTGTCATTCCATGGTTACTGATGGAAGAGACAAACTCTGTAACAGCAACAACGACAACAAACTTTAACGTTTTCTTAGGCTAAATTATTGTCCTGGTTCAGGAAACGTGTTGAGACAAAAGGTTTCACCCTTTACTGAAAACGGAGAGCGAACTGCATGTTGGTATGATCGAATTCTCTATCCAGTGTCGGCCAGTAATTAAGAAAAGGGTCATGGCATGGTACCCAGATATTCCACAATGGCAATTTCGAGTCAGTCGGCCCAGTAGGTAGAGGAACCTTTGAACAGAAGACAGTGGACTGTCTGCCATTGAACCATCAAAACTCATGGATTTCTCGATGCCCATATAGAGCCATCAGTAAAATTGAACAATACAATAAGTAACATTGCACAAAGTTCAAATCGGTTCATGCATCAATAAGTCCAGTTGTGCTTAGATTACCTAGGTGTGTAAAACTTCAGTTCTTTTAGGAAATAAAGTTGACCGTCGGCAGCAATGGACACACTACACGATCTCCAGGGTTTGGCCAGAACCTTGTGCATGCGCATAGCCAAATTACCCCTATTTAAATATAAATTTAAAGAAATGCACGCCTATTTAATCAGGTGTGTATTTCTCAGCAGCGAACTGCGCGGGGTATTTTGATTGTGTAGTGTGTCCATTGCTGCCAAGTTAAGTCGATCAAATAGCCCAAACTCGATATATTAAACGTCATCCTTAAACAGTAGACATCACCACGAGGCTTTGTGGGAGATAACCATGACACTGTTGAGCGAGCTAACTAAAACCTCAGAGATTTTAAGCAAGAGCAAAAATGTTTCGCTCGATACTGGATCATTTGGCTGCCTTTAAGCCAATAAGCAAGGCCAGTGCATTAGCTGTTCTGAAGTACAGCTGTCTGCCGTTAAACTGTGGGAGAACAAAAGCAATCGGTAAATCAGCGCATTTTATTCTACTTTATAATGTTAGTAAAAGCCAGCGAAGAATGACACAAGCTATTCACAACGTACTAGACTGGCGATCTGTCAAGTTCAACTTAGGAAAAAACAGTGAACGGTTAATTTCAGAAAACTATCGATTTGAAACAGATGTGTAATGTTTCAAAACAACTCAGAAGAGGAAACCTGAGTAGGTCAGGCCGCTAAACCGAGTTGAAATTGATTTTGTGTGAAAGCATGCTTTAGGATCACGCCTCTCCTCTCTCCTTGCAAAAGAATTCTTTGAGGCATTTTGTAGGCCTAGAATAAAAAAAAATTAAAAATAAATAAATAAATAAATAAAACAAGGCTTACAATGAAAAATCTCTCCTGATCACAGGTAATATTATAGCACCAGCCAAACAATGAATTCCCACAAAATAAACGGCTGCGTAGGAGATTACTGGAATCGTTGCCGCGTCGCCCCTTTTGACGTCGACGATCTTATTGAGAAAACAGAACGGTGGGAAGAAGCTAAAGGTACACATTTTGCAATGTCTCGAGCATAATCGCCGAGCATGTAATCCACCTGTAACTAGTTGGACTGCAAAACATTCCATAGTTTTTGGTGAATTGATGTGAACCTACGCGAATGGCCTTAAGGAGCTGTGACACGGGACGATTCGGAAGGACAATTTTCAGCGCAACAAAGTGATGAACCTCGAACGTCCACGGGCAGATTACCCCTGGCTGAACAGGGTTAAGCTGCAAATATGTAGATATAAACTGCAGTGCATTACAATTATAAATTTTGCTTCCTTCTGTGGTAAAATTCAAAAATGGAATAACCTACTGTCAGTTACCGGGGTGTATTATGATAATAAACCCTACTCGTGATTTACGCCACCAGTATGGAATTTTAGATGGTAAACCGAAGACGCTTACTTGCACAAAAGACCCCAGCGGCCGGAAACCTACGGCTGTAGTCGTGGGTAGCAGCAGCCGAGCAGGATCACCCATTTAAAGCGGCCTTCACACACCAAACTAATGTTGGCCAACTCCTGTTGGCAAACTCTAATTGGTGTATGTGAATGACAAAACAACATGTTGGCAACCGGGGGGGGCACTCAACAAATTTTTATACGGGAAGGCTCCGCCCCGAGGTCCAACCCCTTACCCTTTTATATACCATTTTTGACAGAAAAGATACCCCTTTCGTATACCTTCCATTGAATATGGTACCCCTTTCACATATCTACTTAAAAACGCTACATCCCTTTTCTAAACCCTTGGAAGGAAGTCTTCTTGTCGTTTTCATGTAGCGTTTAATAAATTAAAATGATACAGTCATAAGGTGCGTCTACTCGAAATATTTTGATTAAAGGCCCTTTTAAATACCTAAATGACAGGTTTCCCTATCCTTTCATATGTTCGTGAAACCCCTACCCTTTCATATACTGAAGCCTGAAAAAGGTACCCCTTTCGGGCTGAGCCTCCCCGTATAGGCCATTATAGGCAATACCCCCCCCCGGGGTTGGCAAGCTGTTGGTGAAAAGTTGGCGAGAATAGAGACAAGTTCTATTTGTCGCCAACAGTTTGCCAACATGTTGTTGTGTCGGCGTTCACACACACCAATTTGAGTTTGCCAACACGAGTTGGCCCACATTAGTTTGACGTGTGAAAGCCGCTTAAGAGACAAATCCACAACCAGCTATACCCTCTCGGGACCACCTCATGGACGTCAATAGCTTTAAAGACCTTGGTATTACAGTAACACGTGATTTATTATGGGGAAGTCATCTTAACATCACAGTGAAGAAAGCAAACAAGGTCCTTCGAATTATCAAGCGTTCCGTTGGAACTGCAAATACTGAAATTTTTTTTAGATTATACATCTCGCTCGTCAGGCCTATTTTGTAATATTCGGTACCTGTTTGGTCACCGTATCTTGTTAAGAATATTCATGCAATAGAATAGAATAGAAACCTTATTAGCGTGTCTAAAGTGTCTAGCAGGGGGGAATCCCCCTGCTATTAGGGGACACTTAGATAAACATACAAGGAAGAAAAGAGTGAAATGTCCTATGATGACAGGTGTAAACAACTTGGGTGGGCAAAGCTATCTATTGTAGAGAATATCTATCACTTATTGAATGTTCCAAAATAGTTTTCAGTTTAAGTCATCTCAAGTTTAATGACTTTTTCTGAGTATACGAACAATAACTCAACTAGAGCAAATCATTCTTATAAGCTTTCTGTTTAAGGTGGGAAGGTCACCGCATATAAATACTCCTTCTCTACAAGAATCATTAAGTCATGGAACGATCTGCTTTCTAAGGTTGTGGAAGTCAGGGCAGTCTGTCTGCTTTTAAGAAGGAACTTACAGCTCACCTAGGTATTTAGATTACTAAGTATTTTTAATTTTCCAATTGCCTATGTTTAGGTTAATATTATTATCATTAGGGTTAGGGTTAGGTGTCTGTGATGTAATTTTTTCATATTTGGGTGCATGAAGTCGACTAGCCAATGCCACATGATACAGTGGGCGAGTCGAGACGATATGTTACAAGCAATGCCTTTCATAACGTTACCTTAATTTGTACCTTACTCTTACTAATAATTATTTTCGGCGTACTTAGTAATTTCGCGAAAATTCCAAAGCCACATTTCACGTGTATTTAATATCGCGATTTTGGGAGAACAAAATAATGAAGCGTATTAATTTTCGTTATTTCCTCATTTCTTTAAACTAGTAAAGACCAGAGCCAAATACAAAGAACCGACAGATAAGGTTCGATGAATGTACCAAAGAGGGTGATACAGATGCTGAAGCAGGGGAAGAATAGCATACTGAAAAAATCTAGCTAGGCAAAGTATCATTTTTACCTAAAATTATAGACGTCAAGTCTGCGATTTAATGCAGGAGCTCTTAAATAAGTATTGTTTTTCTAAAATATTATGACAATCTGATTGGCAAGTTGATATCACTCCTGGATACCACAACAAATGCTAAATTCCAAACTAAGCTTGTACCTCAGTCCAAAATATAATGCCTTTGCCCTATTTGCATTAAGGAAAAAGACCAACCACATATTAAGCAGAAGGAAAAAGGAAAACATCAGAAAGGCAAGGAATGGAAAAAAGATGAATCTGCTGTGCAAAGCCCGATGCTAAGACTTGTTGATGAATTCACATTTAAGGCCCTTTGCTTCCCTGATGGCTACTCCAACTACTTAGCTTGTTGACACCCTGTTGGTGAATACTTTACTCTTCTCTTGCAAATTCCCACTTTTCTGACCTATATATATTCTCTTGCCGGTGGTAAACGCAAATAACCTAGAGCCAATCAGCATGTAAGAAATTGCTCTGTTATTGCAAAAAGCTATATATTGAGGACTCAAAAGTACCCAAAAGAATCTTTGAATTGTGCTACACTGCACACTGATTGAGATGTCGCGAACTTGTTTTATTCAAGCGCCTTTGCTGGTCGGTTTGCTGGCTGTGTAATGCCTCTCATAAATAAACGAGGCAGGATACAAAATGCACAAACGTGAGTTTAGTTGATAATAAGTTTTGTTAAAAAAAAACCCTGGCCAAGAATAGTCGCCAGTATACAATAGCTGGGAACTTGCGTGCATTATTTTTTCTATTGTTGAACAGCTGACTTGGATGTACTTGAGACAACTTTTGTTGACTTTTCTCAATCTCGATGTCGCACGCAATTTAGTGTAAGTTCTTTTAATGCTTGACCAGCAACAAAAGTCCACCTTGATTGGCTTTTATGGCACGGCTAAATTTTTTTAAAGCTAGCTTTCTGACTTCCGTGACGGCCACAACAGGGCGTGTTTTTTTGCCTGTTCACGTCCAGTCCCTGCCTTTCAAGGAAAGGCAGGGTAAATATTGCTATTTGGTAAATATAAGGGTAAATATTGCTAAAACCACTTTTGCGTGGACTATTTTCCAAATTTACAGTGGAAGTGAGTGGACCACATGAAAACCGAATGTTCGACGAGGACACACTGGTCAATTGACAAAAATTTAATTTTTAATTGATTGAACATGTCTCATATCAAGGGACTCGCCTTTTAATAATTATAAATAGAGAGCCAATCGACACGCGAGAATTTGCTCGGTTATTGCAAAGCGTTATATTGAGGGCTCAAAAGTAGGCAAATGAATCTTGAAATTGTGCTAGACTGCACATAAACTGATGGAGATGCCTGGAAGTTGTTTTATTCAAGTGGCTTTGCAGGTTGGTTTGCAGGCTGTGTACCGCCTCTTACAAACAAACGAGGCAGGTTCCAATATGCACAAACGTGAATGTAGTTGATAATAAGTTTTTAAAACCCCGGTCAAGAATAGTCGCAAGTAGACAATACGTGGAAACTTGTGGGCATTTGTTCTTCTGTTGAACAGTTACTTGGATGTACTTAGATAACGTTCGTTGACTTTCATCAATTTTAATGTCGCACGCAATTTAATGCAAGTTCTTTTAATGCTTAGCCAGCAGCAAAAGTCTACCCAGATTGGTTTTTATAGCACTGATGAATTTGACTGCCGCCCGGCCAAAACTGGCCCTGATTTTGTGCATGTCCACGTTCAGTCTGCCTCTTTTTGAATTTTTTTTAGGCGGTATTTTAATTTTGCAATAAGTAACAGAGTGAGATCTCGCGCGCGGCCCAAAGGGTAAATATTGCTACAACCACAACAACAACAGTTAAAAACATAGAGAATGTATCCTTTTAACTGGTTTATGCTAAGCTGTTTTACGTGGCCTGTTCTCCAAATTTACAGTTTAAGTGACTGGACCACAACAAAACTAAAACGTTCCACGAGGGGTTACTGATCAATTGACAAAATCAAATTATTAATTGATTTGAACATTCCTAATATCAAGAGACTCACCTTTTAAGAATTATAAATCGAGAGCCAATCAGGACGCGCGAATTTGTTCAGTTATCGCAAAAAACTATATTGAGGTCTCAAAAGTAAGCAAACGAATCTTCGAGTTGTGCTATAGACTGCACATAAACTGATGAAGATGTCGGGAACTCGTTTTATTCAAGTGACTTTGCTGGTCGGTTTGCTGGCTGTGTACTGCCTCTCAGAAGCAAACGAGGCAGTTTCCAAATTGCAGAAACATGAGTGTAGTTGATAATAAGTTTTTAAAATTCACAAAGCTCAGTGTCCTAAGCCAAAGATGAATCTTAAGTATTGTTGCTTAACATTAGGCTTTGTTTTCCAACAATACATAGGACAACTTATCTTAGGAAGGCTTCATGAATCCAGCCCCTGGCGAGGAATAGTCGCAAGTAAATAACAGTTGGGAATTTGCGTGCACTTGTTCTTCTGTTGAACAGCTACTTGGGTGCTCTTGAGATAACTTTCGTTGTCTTTTGTCAACCTTAATTTCGCACGTAATATAGTGCAAGATTTTTTCATGCTTGGCCAGCAACAAAAGTTTATCTATAGTCTGTTTCTTATAGTTATCTATTTACCTAGATTAGTTTGTTTTTATAGCACGGATGAATTTTTTAAAACGGCTAACTGTTTGCAGTGCCAGCCAAAACTGGCCGTGATTTCTTGCATGTTTACGTTTAGTTCCTGCCTCTCGTCGAAAGGTGTTTTTTGGCGATAAGTGAGCGAGTTCTCACCCGCTGCTCAAAGGGTATAAATATCACTAAACTGTTGTTAAAACTGAATGTTCGACGAGGACACATTATTCAATTGACAAAATTTAATTTAAAATTGATTGAACATGTCTAAAGAGACTCACCTTTTAAGAATTATAAATGGAGAGCCAATCGACACGCGAGAATTTGCTTAGTTATCGCAAAAAGCTATATTGAGGACTCAAAACTGAGTACGCAAATGGATCTTGGAATTGTGACAGATCGCACATAAACTGATGGAGATGCCCGGAACTTGTTTTATTCAAGTGACTTTGGTCTCGGAGGTTGGTTTGTGGCTGTGTGATGCCTCTTAGAAACAAACGAGGCAGGTTCCAATATGCATAAACGTGAGTGTAATTGATACTACATTTTTAAAAGCCGTGCATTTGTTCAGTCTTCTGTTGAACAGCTACTTGGATGTACTTGAGATAACTTTCGTTTACTTTCATCGATCTCAATGTCGCACGCAATTTAATGCAAGTTCTTTTAATGCTTGGCCAGCGACAAAAGTCTACCTAGACTGGTCTTTGTAGCTCTGATGAAGTTTCTTAAAGCTAATTGACTGCCGTGCCGGCCAAAACTGGGCGCGATTTGTGCATGTTCACGTTCAGTCCCCGCCTCTCGTTGAAAGGTGTTTTTTGGCGATAATTGAGCGACTGAGTTCTTGCGCGCTGCCCAAAGGCCAGGGTAAATTTTGCTAAACTGTTGCGCGTGGCCTGTTCTCCAAATTTACAGTGTAAGTGACACAAAAATTAATTTTTAATTGATTCAGTGAACATGCCTAATATCAAGATTCACCTTTTAAGAATTATAATTCGAGAGCCAATCAGCGCGCGAGAATTTGCTCGGTTATTGCAAAACGTTATATTGAGGTCTCAAAAGTAAGCAAAAGAATCTTCGAATTGTGCTACGCTGTACATAAGCTGTTGGAGATGTTGGGAGCTCGTATTATTCAAGTGTCTTTGCTGGTCGGTTTGCTGGCTGTGTACTGCCTCTCAGAAGCAAACGAGGCAGGCTCCATAACTGTGCACAAGCGTGAGTGTAGTTGATAATAAGTTTTTTAAAACCTTGCCAAGAATATTAGCAAGTCAGGACAATAGCTGCGAACTTTGCAGCCTTTGTTCGTTTGCTGAACAGCTGCTTGGGTGTACTTGAGATAACTTTCGCTGACTTTCATCAACCTTAAATGTCGCACTCAATTTAGTGCAAGTTCTTCAGTTTAATGCTTGGCCAGCGATTAAAGTCTACCTAGATTGGCTTTATAGTACTCGCGAATTTTTTTAAAGCTCACTGACTGCCCTGCCGCCCAAAACTGGGCGTGATTTTGTGCATGTTCAAGTTCAGTCCCTGCCTCTCCATGAGAGATTTTTGTTTTTTGAGACATGTAAGCGAGTTGTTGTTCGTTGCCCAAAGGGTAAATATTGCTAAATTGTTGTGAGTGGTCTGCCTCTCCAAATTTACAGTGGAAGTGACTCGACCACATTGAAACTGAAGTTTTCGACGAGGACACCTTGGTCAATCGACAAAAGTTTAATTTTTAATTGATTGAACATGCCTAATATCAAGAGACTCACCTTTTAAGAATTAAAAACCGAGTGCCAATCAGCAAGCGAGAATTTGTTGATCAGTTATCACAAAAAGTTATATTAAGGTCTCAAATGTAAGCAAAAGAATCTTGGGATTGTGCTACATTGCACATAATCTGTAAGAGATGCCCGGAACTTGTTTTGTTCAAGTGACTTTGCAGGTTGGTTTGCCGGCTGTGTACTGCCTCTTAG
>Ga0126336_10001555_pt1 | contig 12166 bp, 9 predicted proteins | sample SidCmetagenome_FD_92530 | JGI IMG/M metagenome (GOLD analysis project Ga0126336, IMG submission 92530) | Coral microbial communities from El Islote,Puerto Morelos, Mexico - Siderastrea C C metagenome | ecosystem: Host-associated > Invertebrates > Cnidaria > Coral | place: El Islote,Puerto... | reverse complement strand
TGTTTAAGAATTTGTTGTTGTGTTTAGTGAATTTGAATTTGTGTTTAAGAATTTGTTGTTGTGTTTAGTGAATTTGAATTTGTGTTAAAGAATTTGTTGTTGTGTTTTGCAGATATGGGCCACAGTTTCTACCCCTCGTTATCGGAATGGACAGACTGACTACAACTCCTACGACCATTTTTTGTTATCGATGAACGTGGTACTTTCGCAATTCTAATATTTTGACTAATTGGAACACTGTCTAGTTGCTACTAGCAATCCACATGAAGCGCAACATTACAAACAAAGTTCAAAGCGTCTTTGAATAATTATCTTGCTTTTTAGTTATAGCGGAATGTATAAAAATGGTTCGTTGACGTTGTTATGTTTTGTTTTTCCTTTCTCGTTTATAAACTCCGTGCTAAAATTTTGAAGCGCAGAGTCCGAGAATTATCTGCTTTCAAAGCCTGACGCCGTCAATACTTGTAAGAATAGCTTCGAACACTGTCAGTATCCCAAACCAACCAATTCAGTGTTTTGTAAAGGCTTTCTAAGAACATATTGCTCCTCCGCTAAGGACAAAATTTGGCTTATAAAATACAATACATGTTGCAGACATTTTATTTTCAAGTGATAGATCGTGGAAATAATTGCGAAATAATACATAACTTTTACTTGTTTCTCAGCTCGAGGTAAGCTAGAAATGGATGAAGACGAGGCGAAAACCTCCACATCAAAGGTTGTCTTGGGTTTTAATCTGTGTAACTTTTGACTTTCAATGGTGTAGTAGAAAAGCCTTTGCTCTCTAACGCCAGAGTGATTAGATAGCGAGCTGGTTAATTCTGTAATGGTGGTGGCCGTCGCCGTGGTGTAACTAATAGAGCTGTGGTGTTGAAGATGAAAAAAGAGAATTGTGGTGGTGACGGTGGTAAAAACAATAGAATTGTGGTGGCGGTGGCGGTGGTAAAAACAACAGAATTGAGGTGGTTGGGAAAACAATAGAGTTATGGTGGTGGTGTCGGCGGTGGTGAAAACAATAGAATTGTGGTGGTGGAACTTCAGAATTGTAGTGGTGGTGAAAACAATTAAATTGTGGTGGTAGTCAGCCTGTATAAATGTGAAGCAGTCCTCCTTTTGTCAGTTTGAGTTAAGCTTTGAGTGATCGTGAGTAGACATGAGTTGGTCCTGTCCTGTCTGTGAAAAAAGTTTTTCGAGGAAAGATAGTGTGCAAAGGCACACGAGTAATAAACAAGGCAATCCAGTTTTCAGCCCGGCAATGTCTAGTTTGCCAAACTCTACAGAAACGTGTCAGCAGTTTCACTTTTTACACCCATTTACTTGCATGGGTGCTGGGATGACTGGATCGGGAAGCACTGGCTGGGTTAAGTCTTTGCTTCGGCAGGCTCAAAAAGTAATCCACCTACCACCAGAGAGGGCTGTTTGGTGCTATTTGCAATGGCAGCCCGCGTACATGGAATTGCTGGTAACCATACCAAACTTTGTCAAGGGTATTCCATCTGACCTAGAACACGACACCTTTTTTGACATCAACAAACGCAACTTAATGGCGATCGATGATCAGATGGACAGTGCGGGCGAAGACAAGCGAATCTTCAACTTGTTTACAAGAGGATCGCATCATCGCAACCTAAGCGTCATTTACATCGTTCAGAACTTATTCCATCAAGGGAAAGGCACTCGGAGCATTAGTCTCAACAGTCATTACTTGGTTCTTTTCAAAAATCCGCGGGATAAACTGAAAATTCTGACGCTGGCTATGCTAATGTATCCTGGCCACACTGATTTCTTTGTCAAGCGATATGAAGAGGCCGTGCGCAGTCCCTTTGGGTATCTGCTCGTTGATTAAAAAACAACCACTCAAGCTAATTGTAAGTTACGAACGAACGTTCTACCTGGCGAGGAACGATTTGATAACATAGGGGTACCAGACATAATCTCACAGTAAATATTGAAGTATCTTAAGCAACAGAACCTAGCGACAGCTCCAGTTTTTTCAGCAATGCAAAAATTGCAAGATTCTATGGATGGTCTCCTCTCTCGCACAGACCTTGGAGAATATGAAAGAGCAAGGCATTACGTGCAGCTGCAAAACAAGTATTTGACGTTTAAACAACAGCTAAATTCGAGACGCACAGAATCAAGTCTACCTTACTCTGTAGAGCAAAGACAAATGTCTAGCAATCTTCTGGTAGATAATGTACCCGTGCCCATTCACGAGCCGGTGACAGGCACGGTGAGCCCAGTTCAAGAGCAAGTACTGTTGCACAAGCGGTTGCTATTCAAGACCTACCAGTACAAGCGATCACCGTTCAAAACCAGTGACTTTACAAGCAACTCCTACGAAAGTCTTGCCTCCCTTATCTATCTTGACACCCCCTCCCACAAGGGAAGCACCTTCGCAAAGAAAGCGAAAATGACCTCGAATCCGGTTTGTAATTTACTTAGAGGAAGATGACCGTCCTTTGAGAAGGTCCCGGCTTCTTCGCAAAAGTCATCCTTACAAGTATTCTGAAGAAGAGGAAGATTAATTGGGTATTGAGGAGTTTGCTTTGTACTAATTGAGCGATTGAAGTAACATTTTGCCCGACTTGACAATTTGTGTGTTTGATGTCTCATTTGCGTTTGTCTCGTTTGCGCACGCGATCCTTTTGTCATCTTGTGCCCTAATTCGCTTTCAAAACTTACGTTTTCATTTAGGTGCAGTCAAGCGAGTTAACGAGCGATTAATTTTGTGCGAGAACTGTGAAAGCTGTGTTTTTTTTTATTTTCCATTCTTAATATAATTCGGCCCAGTGGTTTTGCAACAGAATTTGAGTACGAGATCCGGCCACTTATAAAGCCAATGATTTTTTAAACATTTCACTTTTGCTTTTGACGTTTTTGACATTTTGCGAACCCTCTAGCCGCTCGTAGCCGAATACTACAGGAAAAAATAGGATAAATACCGGCATTACTAGTGTTGACATTTCAGCAATACTTAGTTGTTCCGCATAAATTAAGAACTTTCTTCGTGAGTCAAATGTGAGTCCCGCCTACTTACCGTGTCTATAGAAATATCCGCCACTCAAACCAAAATTATAGCACTGTAACTCAAAGCAAAATTTCAGGACGCACTAACGTTTGAACGTTACTTTGCCACAGCATTATTATTACTTGATGTTTGAAAAACAATTTTTTTTGGCAAGTTGACATTTCAGCGAGACTAAGTTACTCCGCATAAATTAAGAAGTTTCCCGCGCATTTTGTTTTAATTTCATTCCTGCTCACTTTAATCAGATACCTGCTCAAAACTTCGGATTATTCCAGTGGCATACCACTACTCAGTTGCAAGAGACTTTTAAAATTCCTGCTGGAATACTTTAATTTCTTTCCGTAACAGTACTGATAGGAAATTTCTTTGGCTCTATTAAAAGGCTGTCGTAATCGCAAGAACGTTTCGTATAAATATTAATACGCCTGCCGTAAACATGTTGTAAGTCAGCTAAGAACGTCTTCCAGAATGCAACGCAGTTGACGTAATGATTTTAGAGGAAAGATATCCATTTGAAACGCAGTACTGGAATAGCACATGAGTCGCCTCAGTTATAGTAACAAAATTAAATGTGCAAGGACCAGACAAACATTAATCCTGTTTGGAGAAAGCAAATAAAAGCTAAACCACTAATTTAACATAACTTTTCTCCCTAATGTGGAAGAAAACAAAAAATCACTGAAAAATTAATAGTCACGAGACAGGAAAACAAAGGAAGAGTACCATGAGACGCTACGATGGACTACTACATTTACTTTTCCAGCCATTTGCAATTTTCATGATTCATAGCCACACTAATCATGGAAATTTATTCGATTTCAGGCTCGAGATTGAACGACAGTGGGTGTGACCATTCAATTCAGTAATAATTCGCATAAAGGCCAAGAATTTTCTTCAGTATCTAAAATAAATCATTTCACCTATTAAAGTCAGTTTCTTTTAAAGGTTCTTTGATGAAAGGCTCTACTTTTAAAAGTAAGTGAATTTCCTTTAAGATTTCCTCGCTAGAAAAGTACCAAGCTGTGCCCAAAAAACGCAATTTTGAACGAAGAGAATTATTCAAAATTTTATTGGAAAAAGCAGTTGACCGTCAAAATTCCCTGAATCTTATTTTTGTAAGAAAAACACTTCTCAAATGAAATTGCATCCTAGCTGCATTTTTAGTACCGAAAACAGTTAATCATCGTCGCCCAGCTGAGCTAACTGTCGTTTTAATCATTTTAATGAACTTATTAAAAATCAATTCAAAAAAAGAGTGAATAAGTAGGTCATGTAAAAGCCATCGGCTTCACTTCATGACTTCAAATCTTCTTCTGAAGAAATTTTCATCATTAAAACACTTTACATCAACTGCTGGTTATAATGCTTTGTACCTTAAACCTGTTCTGTCGGTATTTTATTCACTAAAATGTTTTACATTAGCTGCTAATTAGAATTCTTTGCGGCATTCATATCATCGAATCAGCTTCTTACAGCATAACGACCTTTAGGTAATTAGCTTTATCCAAACGCTAAAAACAAGGAGAAAAATACGTCGTCAGGGCGATTATCTACAATTTAAACAAGCATGCAAGTTTGAGGATTATTAACTAAAATTTTGCGCTATCACATACGTTTAGTCCGTCTCTGATACCTAACCTCTAGCCATTTTGTACTATTTAAAATACTTAACACCAAGTCACCAAATTATTTAACACCAAATTGCATTCAATGGATACGATAACAAGTGATTTGTGAATCGATATTCCAGAAAATTATTTTCAGAAAAACTCATTAACGATTACTAATTTGCCAAAGTTATTTTAGCTGCCTGAAGCTGCCATTCTTTATTATCAATGAACGCGAAATGATAATGAAAAATACAATGAAAGCTCAAGGAATCCGTGATCCTTGTTATTCAGTACTACGAGCGACAGCCGTTAGGACTGGATTATATCTTCATTTGAGACTCCTCTTCATCGAAGCCTGGTAAGACAACAGACGCTTACGTATATTTAAAATAGCTGCAGTTATTGCCAGTGCCCCCTTTTCTTAAACTTCACTCTTTAAATCGGAGAAATACAAATGAACACTTCCAAGTATTCTAAAATTCAAAACCATGGCCTTTGTGTGATCCACTGAATTCATTCAAGTGTGTAAGTGAACTACCTAAATATAACCATTCTTGAAAGCTCTCAATCGCTTAGTACTTTTTTGTGGACCTAGTGTTTGTTTTTCAGTATTCTACAATATGAAACTTGGAGTTTTGTTATTTTTTTTTTCTCTAGCGCTATTGACCTCGCCCAGTTTTGGCCTTCCAATTCACTGCGTCGTTTTATTTTCTGAACAGACAGATTATTTACAGGTCTCCGTCAATTTATATTAGTCCATACATCAGTTTGCTTCTGACAAAACCTCTCAACTCAGCGAAGTTCCTCTTCCTTTAAGTAATATTTTCGTAGCTCATTTTCAGCCTAACTCAGCAAAAACTTGTAGTTAACTATCGTGCAATGAAGACAATCTGTAAATAGGTACTACACACTGATTATCTCCAAGAAAATGTCGTGGTATTCTATTTTAATAATTTTTATTTTATTTTAGCGGAGCACCATTGCTAAGCAAATTTGGTAACCTATCGATGCGAGAAAATTTAGTTGTGACGTCAGCGTACATCCCTACGCCCCTAAAGACTCTGGGGGAGGGAGAGGAGAGTGCCAAGCCAACCCGACGGGGGGGGGGGGGGAGGGAATGCCATCTTTTCTTGGCGAAAATCGCGCAGTGCTTTTGGACAACCGGCGTTTTTCTTGGCGGGAAATCGCATAAGCACCGTCGCTTTTAAAAAAGAGGGTTTTTTTTTAAAGCTTATCTTGTTTAGCAAAATGACTCAGTTCGACAGAAGTGAAGTTTAGAACTTGAGAAAAAATGAAAACGCTTAGAAACATGAACACTGTGTTAATGTTTGTTATTATGGGCTTGGTTTGTCGATTTAAAGCTCCGGGAGACGGTTTTAGAAACTTAAAGTTCGACCTACTCTATTCCTACTCAATTTTCTATTACTTTTAGGCCGCTAAAATGTAAAAAGCAAAAAACAAAAAACTCAGATAATTTGTTTCATCAAACTCATAACATTTAAAAATTGATCTTTATCTTGCAATTTTCCCAAAAATGTATGACGTGTATTAGAACTGTTTGCCCACGTGCCATACATTTATTTGGAAAAACGCTGAAAATCATTCTTTGTCTTCTGGGTATTAAATAATTATAAGATCTCTAAGAAACTTCATTCTTTCACAGAGGAAACCCTACTCATACGTTAGCACCTGGACATCATTCAAGTCTAAGACTGTACCTAACAGAACAGAGAACCAACATGAAGTTTCCTGTCTGTCTCGTCATTCTTTTCTTCGTGGGAACAGTGTTCAGTGCATCGTTAAATTCCGACGGTAAGGCTTCATTGGCTTCTCTTAAAACTCTGCCCAATAAAAGTTTTGGAACAGCGAGGTACAGTTGTTTCTAATCTTCAAACACTTAAAAACACTTAAAAATAAATTAGGAAACCTTGACTCACATGTTAAAAGTATTAAGAGAACCTCGCACTTTTGTTTGCGATATAAACTAGCGTTCAGGCTAGTGTTTAGTGTGTGTGCAAAGAAAAATCCACGTCGCGAATGAGATATACCTTGACGATACATTACAAGAGCTAGATCATTGTGCAATACAATTATCTTTTTATTTATGGTTGCCAGTTTTCTAAGTCAAACCCTGCGGTAATTAACCTTACAATTGTATTAGAGCGTTGACAACGTAAATGGCACATTTGCAGGTAATATGTTTTAAGATATTTCTCTTCAAAAGTAGACGCACCTAAAGTGAACGATGATCCAACTGAACCGATTAATGGAGTCAGTGGGGACGAGAAATTCCTCAATGATAAAGTAAATGAAGGTCCAACTGAACCAGTCAATGGAGTCGGGGACGAACCTGAAGACAAACAAATGAAGCTACTCAGGGATGAAAAAAAAGGTCCGAGCAGCCCCCCTGTAAATGGCGCTAGGGACGAGGAACGCCCTCGCTTTGATGCTGCGTCAGCTGGCCAAGGATCTGTACCTGAGATGACTTATGATTCAGCTGAAATTGCAGTTGCTCATGATGTGATGAATGACCCAAATGGTGGTAAGGATCCTTATCACGTATTATGGATACTTGACAAGAATTCCACACTTTCAGTTTACGAGTTCAATCTCGAAAATCAATTAGGACGATTTCTGCTCAACCTTAGAGCAGTGAGCGCAAAAATCAAGTTACCAAAAAAAAATATACTCATGGCACGATCACATTTTGAATACAGCCATAAGAAGAACGTATCGATACTTTTGCTCCCAGGCTGACCGGCCAGCGCGAGAACATTGAATTTAAAGTTATCCATATCCTAATGAAAACGATGCTTCAGGTCATTTAAGAATAACCGATCTACGAACCGGGAGATCTCGTGGTTGTTGAAATTTTTTGCTTGCTAGTTTGTTATTTTTTTTTCTGCGAGGAGAGTTTTCTATTTTATTTCACCAATGTGTTTCTCTCCGTTAATCGTTAATCAACAGTGCAGTTTGATCTCGGTCTATAACTTTCTTTCTCTTGTCAGTATCTATACTCGCGAATTTTTTACATATAAATCTCGGTTTTCAGTACTCGTATTTCTTCTTGGGCTGATAACTGAAAGTATCTTCTTCGTAACCACTCACTCTTAAGTTTGAAGCTATTATCTAGCCTTCATTTTTAAGAGGCATAGCCGAGAAAAGTTATGAATTTTGTCTGGGTAACCGAAAAATAACAGTAGCATCTTGTTACGAAACAACCGGCAAGTCAATGGAGCCTGGATTTCATTCGATTCCACGTATATACGAATTGATAAATTTATAGACTACGAGCAGTCTCTCTTTCCGCTCTGGGATAGCCGAGAGAAACAAAACGAGCAAGCGAGCATTGGCCCAGACCATCAAAGACCAGTTAAACGCAGCCTAACAACCCATTCATTATTTTTTAAAAGAATCACGAAATCAAAAATTAAATGTAATTATTAATACTGTACCGCAGGGTGAGCAAAGACAGTAAAGCTACTTACGTTGAACACCCTAAGGGGACTTTCTTAAGCAAAACTTAGCACAAATTACTGCATTCGTGTTTCCTGTATCATTTTTTATGTATCTCTCGAAAAACAATCGCCAATGGACAGAAGTCACAAGCGGTGAAATCAGTGTTCCACCAAAGAATTTCCAGTCACATCAGCAAAATGAAACATTGCGCCATACAAGATCTCTAATTATGTAATCAACTGTTCTTCTAGATTGCGTAAGCTTCACAATCAACACAAGCATAATCACGATATGCTCCTTAAAAAATATCCTAAGAACACATCGCTGTTAGCTGTGATCTAAGGCTATTTCTCTTAAATTTTACTGCAACATATTGAATACTACTGAGCGTGAAATCATTGATAAACGACGTGAGTAATCGCTCTAAACAGCGGGAACCCCATTCCCCCAGTTAACTGATACATCAGTACCTAAAAATAACGAAAACATCTCCGACAAGGCCTGAAAACGCAGCAAAAAGACTCTCTTGGGAATACCGAACATCACACAAACAACACCAAATCCACACGACTCAGTCACGGAAATAACAACAGGAATGTGCCTATGTGTTCTCCTAATCTCTTTGGTTGCTATCGCAACCACGGGATAACCGGCAAAATGGTGCCCTTTTTTAGCTTTTTTTACGAGGTTTGACATTGATTTTCTCGAGAATGCTTAAGAATTTAATCCTAGCGTCACTTGGAAAAGTGAATTAAAGTAAGATGTTTCAAATAATAATCAAAATGTTACCGCGTTACAAGTAGTATTTTGGTAATTAATTTTTGCATTTGTTGCTCGAACGTTGAGCGGAACCCATCTTAATTGATACCCGTCTTAAAGATAGCCAAGAAACTATCGCTTCTTAGTTCTTCGGGAAGGTTATTCCATGGTAAGCTCCACAATGCTGAAAGTAGATTTAAAGCTAAGCCGCGTTTTTGCTCCGGTTTTGGAAAAAATAATTTGCATTCAGCGTCACGAAGATTATACTTGGAAATTTTGCTAGTGAACACAATTTAAGTTAATAGACTAGGGCAAGCTATTAGTTAAACTTGTATTCACTATCAGTTTATGTTTTCTATAGACTTTCAAAAAGATAGGTCATCCTAGCCGAGAAAATGTAGTAATTAACCTGGAACTTGGGTAGGAAATTGATTTAGTTATTACTGTAAGAGCACCACTTTGACATCTCTATATCTTATAGCTTAGTCTGGCAACTCAGGCCGTCCCAAACAACACTGTAGTGATAAAAGTGTAGTTTATTTAGGTCTGACATGCTTAACGGCGCCAATGCCAGGAGCGAAGAAATTTCGTGAATACGCACTTTCTAGAAAAAATTTTTATCAATGTTTAATATTAAGCTAGCTCCCTGGAATTTTCATTTTTTTTTTCTTAATTTCATAAAGACAATGAAAGGCTAGTCTCAAACAACGATTAATGTGGAGTCATTTATGAATAGAAATTGAGGTCGAGACGCCTTCCAAACGCCCTTGTTGTTGTTGTTGTTGTTTGTTTGTTTGTTTTTCCCTTGTTTTTGTTCTTAATAAGTTTCTATGTTGAAAGTACAAAAACCATCTTTTTTATTCAATCTCTGTTCTAGCCGCAAATTTTTGGCACAATTTGAACCAGTAGCAATCAATATCCCAATTCCGCCTTGATGTTGTGCGATTTCACTAAGGTCCTTATAATTGCTACCTATAATTCCACGTCCGGCAACGCTATTCTCCCTCTCGCTTACAAAACTGAAAAGAGTTCACATCACAATTCCCCCACTGGACTTCCCTCTCGTATCTAAGATTCGTAGTATCCTGCATCTCGCCTCAGTTTTGATTCTCTAAGTCCCATATAACCTGTGTTGAATTCTAAAATCATCAGTGCCGCATCATTCCATTTTTTCGAATGATTTAGAGGACCCTCGTTTGAGAAAGCTCAGGGCTCGGAAGCAAGGAGACGTGCCAAGATCTCTAACAGAGCATTAAGATACAGTAAATATAAGTTTATTCCTTTCCCTGTAAGGTCAGTATTGACAAGCATCTAATTTCTCTTAACAGTATGCCTACTTGATCAAACATGCAGGTTATGAGAATAAAGGAAATGATCACTAAGGAACAGTAATGAGAAAATGCATGTTTATATTTAGACTTAAAGGATGAAATAATTATATGATTGGTTTCCTTTCAGTGTGGGAAAAATACGCACCTGAAACTCAGTGGTGCACCGTCGATGGAAGATCTGAAATATACTCGAGCACAAGTAGTCCAATAACCGCCGCTCAGTGCCAGGCCAAATGCGTTAAACAGGATTCACACTGCAGGGCTGTCGAGTTCTGGGAGGCGTACAATTACGCATGCTTCAAGTGCACAGATACAACGAAGATAACAGCATACACTAACATGGACGACCTGGCTTACCCTGTATATGTCTGGGTTAAATGTAAGAAAAAATATAACATAAAGACTATTGTCGTGATTTCCCATGATTTTCTTCTTCGGATAGTCGCCTCCCGTGAACAACCGTCCCTTACTGAATCATGTAAACAAAACAATCGTCTTTACGTTTGTATTCAAGGAAATATTATGGTTCTGTTGCACCAATCAACCTCAGCGGCAAACACGCGGCTGGTAACTTAAGGATGGTTCACAAGAGCGACGCAAACGCAAATGCAACCGAAAGCACAAGCAAACACACATGTCAACTACTACAACGCAAATGCGTCAGCGCCAACACATCTAATGGAAAATCTTTCATTTCCTTACGTTTGCATTTGCGCTCGCGTTTTCAGTTCACACATTTGAATCGGGGCAACGCAAAAGCAAACGCAAACGCAAAATGAAAAATGCTCATTCCATGCCTCCACAGCTAAAGTTGAATTAAACTAAGATGGCGTTTTCCCCGGTACATCTGATGAGAAACTTGCATAGAGCGTTAGGAATTATCCGGTTCTTTACGATAAAAGTTGCGCTGGATTCAGAGGAAAACTGAAAAAACAACTTGCATGGACTGGCGTGGCTGGAGAAGTGGGACTAGAAAACGGTATGTTGTACGATATGAAGGGAAATGCATCATAAGTTGTTGTAGAAACTGGAACACATCTATACTGAATTAGTTTACAAACACGATAAAATGGAAGAAGAGGGAGAAATAAACAACGCCAATACATCGACTTCGTCCGCCATCTTTAATCTCGTTCCCAGAGTCCTTCTTCCAGACTGCTGGTCTTGGGTAACGCAGACTCTGGGAGCAAGATTGCCGCCATCTTGGGACACTGAAGTGCACGTGCGTATCTCGTTCTCCTTGTGTTTGCGTTCGACGTGTGAACGTCGCTTGCGTTTGCTTTGCACGAGTGAACCAGCCTTTACATTGCCAGGTCGGAAGTGCACTGCTACCGAGCACAGGCATCCCAAATTAAGCGATGTCGTTGACAAATTATGCGTCATTTTGTGTGTATGTGTGTGGCTGTCCACCGATCACATTTCAAATTCAGAGGTCAATCTAGTGAATCTCCGAAAGGCTGCATTCATAAATTAACTTAGGATTGAAATTTACAAGTGATTTGATTTTGAGCTATGCGGTTAACTTTGAATGGTCATACAAGATCTTTCCTTTCTAGGGGCACCCTGGCGTTGGTTTAAAAACAGCCAGAACACTCAGTGGTGCACCGCATCTGGAAGATCTCTCATATCCTCGGACACAAACAAACCAATAACCGCCCGTGACTGCCAAAAGCGCTGTGAGGTTCGAAGGCCAGGGTGTCAGGCTGTGGAATTCTGGGAAACTTACAACTACGCATGCTTCCAGTGCACAGATTTATCTTTGATAACATCGTACACTAACACTGACGACTTGGCGTACCCTGTGTATGTCTGGATTCGAGGTAATGACACCTCGATCTAAAGATAATTTTATTTACATTCGCCTGGTGTATTTTAATTTTCACGATCGTATGACGTGAATTCGTTTGTTTAGTGAAATAATCATTTCTAAAAGCATGCTTGATAATGACCCTTTAAAGTGTTTGTCAACTTCAATT
>Ga0126336_10001554_pt1 | contig 12166 bp, 11 predicted proteins | sample SidCmetagenome_FD_92530 | JGI IMG/M metagenome (GOLD analysis project Ga0126336, IMG submission 92530) | Coral microbial communities from El Islote,Puerto Morelos, Mexico - Siderastrea C C metagenome | ecosystem: Host-associated > Invertebrates > Cnidaria > Coral | place: El Islote,Puerto... | reverse complement strand
TGGACGAGAAAGTCCTGAGTCAGCACATGCACTTCCTGTTAGCACTCCAGTGACATTCAGTGGAGAAAGAAAGCAGCCTTCATCACTTGCAAGGTATCGGTTAATGGGATCCACATTATGAACAACTTAACGAATAGTTTTTCATATGCTGGAACCAAATATGTGAACACTTTGGGTTGTGTGAGGAGTTTTGTCTTGACTATACCATGAAAGGATTTGGTGAGGCAATTGAAGGGTTTGTTGTAGTAACTGTAAGGGCATGAGTAACAACTTTGGCCAGAAAATGAGGAAACTTCAAAAGTTGCCCAGATGTACTTTTGTATTCCACTATTGTAAATCTGTGTTAAAGTTGTTTTTAGGGCTAAGTTTTGGGGGATTTTGCCATAGCAATGGCCCTTGTTTGTCACGCTATAAGTACTGACAATTGCTGTGGGAGACTTCTAAGAATCTAAGCCGTCAACCAAACACACACACATTTCCTGTACAATAGCGAATCAAGTTGAGAGCATTTTTATTTTTCATTTAGAGCAAAAATGAACACCTATGCTCCTCTTACTCCAAGCGCTTCAAATGTTAGGACTTAGATTGGGCTTAAAGTACTCAGACAACAATTCAAGTATGGTTGTTGTCCATGTGACGAGATTTGCAAAAGACTCCAGTGTATCGGTATAGATATGAATGAAGAAATTGCTGGGATTTAAACTGCAGTGGACTAGTGGGACCTTGAGATCAGAATACGATGGTCACTTTTGAATGTCAAACTAGTCATGTTCCTCGACCCCTGACTAGTAAAAACGAGGCTATAGGAACAAGGTTGTTGTAGTGTGTGATAATATTAAGCATGTGCACTAGGTTTGAAAAGTTGCACTCATACCATATCATGGCCAGGACCTGCGTAGTACTCATATTTCTAAAAATTAAGTGGGGTCCAAATTCCCCTTTTCTCTCTTCTTTTAGTTTAGTTTCCACACCTGTAACTGCAATGGATATCCCTCCACAGCCAGTCCAGAGCACCAGCATGGTAGGTAGAACTAAAAATCAGTGTTTAGAATTTCTGCCAGATTCAGCTGTTTTCGTTTTGCTTTTCAATTTGAGGACCGAGGTGTGACCACCTCCGATAAATTTGCAAACTTTCCTGAGATCGACTGTAACTTTGAAGAGGCGAACTTGAGGGCACAAGTGAGCTATCCTAAAATTCTGATGGGATATTTGATCTCACGCAAACTAATAAGTACGTCATCACACTTGTGCATGTCGTTGTAAATTTTAGGTACGTTGTACGTTCATGTTTTGCTCTATGTAGGTCTATTCCAGAAGAAACTAATTTGAGCAGAATCAAATTATTCGAGAACTCACGGGTGTTTAATTTCAAACCCAACAACAGCGAAAGTTTCTACTCTCATGAACTGTCGTTCTTGTGTGGCCTTGACTGCATCCCCAGGCGTCCTTGCTATTGTCACCAAAACAAGTTAAAACCACTACTAAAATTCTGCTAACTACCAAGAACAAGACCTAGTGGAACTGCTGATTGTTTTTGCTCCAGGTACGGTAGTTAACTGTTAATTAAATTATTGCATTTAACTGTATGTGTCGCTTAACCTTACAGGATAGTAGTATCTTGTCATCTCTTGAAGAACTGTTGAGTTTGGCCAAGGCACAACAGAGAGAAATACATGACCTACGTCAGCAGCTGAACCTGCAGCAGCAGAAGATGACAACAGTCGCTCATGAGGTTCAGGTGGTTGAAGAAAAAGTGTCCAAAAGACTGGAAAGTACTCTAGCTGAATTTTCTAAAGAGGAATGTATCCTAAACGAGTTGTTACTGTAGGAAATAAAACACGCTGGAAATTTGGTTGACTAATGCCAAAACTTGAAACTTCCATAACGTGAACTTTGACTCATTCTGGAGCTTTGATGTTTGACACCTTTTTGTAGTCAGACAACCTTCTATGTTTTCATTTCTGTTAGTCGGATCATTTAACAATGGCTTCACTCTGTCGTGACATTTAACACTTTCTAAAAATTTGAGACTAAAAGTGGTCATAAGTTCTACCAGAGGATTAGGATTTGTTTATGACAATTTCAGCTCTAGTTTTTGTTGCATGGTATGGTTTAACTGTCTAGGATGGACTACTCTTCAACTGAGTGCCCCAAAACCAGAACCTAAGTTATGACTCTCGTAACCTAATAAGAAACAACTCGATTTACCCAGTGAATAAGGCAACAGCCACGGACAATGCGTCGGAAATGGTACAATTGGTTTTGGCTTTACATGTACTTCTTATTTGTTAAGAAAGTAGCACAAGTTAAAGGTCTTTTTTTTAAATTTGAAATTGTAGTAAAGCAAACCAAACAACACTCGATTGAAAACTGCTCTGACTAATGACATTTTACTTCAGTGTTTGAGATAGGATCATGTCCAGGAGTGTTACTTTGCTTACTACCTGAGGCTTATTTCTGTAAATAATTGTAACAGTAGTTAAATCAAGTTTCTTTAACCAGCTGTTCAGCTCAGCGTCTAGATAAAGCACTACGTGAAAAACATTCAGGAGACAAGAAGAGACACGAACAGCTTCAAAGCACCCTGTCACAAACCCTGACCACCACGCTATCAGGAAAACTCGACAAAGCAGTCAAGGCTGAAGTAAAGAGTGCAGTGGTACCCTCAGTACAGAAAGTATTGAACTCTCTACAGGAACAGCTCAACACTACTTTGGCACAGGTAGGGAGAAAATGGGCAATGATCTCTTTGATGTCCACTCCATATTTGAGTGGCTATCTTGCAGCTGTTCTATGCATGGGCTTTCAGTATGATAACGATTTTATGAATGATATACGCAGCAGAGACTTGGTAACCCGAACCCAGTTTACTCAAACTTCTCTCTTACTCGAATCAAAATAGTTTTCACTTCTTCACTTTCTTAAAGTCAGGAGTTTTAGTCCAATAACCCAAAAAGTTTTGTGTTCTTCTTTGAGAATTTGAATTATTGGGATTCTGCCATCTTTGTCACGAGAGAATTTTTTTTTTAAAATTTGGTTTGAAGTAGTTTTACACCGGCATACCCTCACGTAGGTGGCATTTGTCAGCATCCACCTACAAGTAAATAAAAGAGTGCAAATTATCTATGAGAGCGTTTGTTTTTCTTTCTTTCCTCAATAGAAACTGACAGCTGCAGACACTGTTTTAAAGGAGAGTATTGGTAAAATGGTGAAGAGCAAGGTATGATTTACAACAAATAATATTTTTGTCAGGTTGAATACTGTGGCTTGCATTCGTTTTCAGCAATCAAACTTTAAGCGTAACCAGAAGAATATCATGACCTTTGTATGGCTTCTCAGTCTTTTAGCAAAATTATGTAAAAAAGCAGTCGTGGTTATTTGTTTTGACAAAATTTCCTGAGGAGACTTTTGCTTAAGTTGCCAACTTTTTAACCCTTGTCCACAAGCCTGACTACAAATGTAATTCGCTCTGCACAAACGAACGTAAATTATGTTCCACTTAAGGACGGTGTCTCCTAATACAGAGGTATTTTTGCAAAGGTTATGGCTATGGGCAAAAAGTAGATCTTAGCAAGGGTTATTGAAATCTAAAAAGAAGAATATAGGTAACCACGCATCTTTTTGAGAGATAATTAAGCAACCATGATTCTAAAAAAGCGTTAAAATACAAAGAATGTATGGCAATTTCTTTCCAAATCAGTGTGGTTACTCCCAGTTTTCTTTTTGGATTCTGATAGCCCTTGCTAAGATCTGCTTTTTCCACGTATTCATAAACCGCACAAAAATATGGTTGTATTAGTGGGCAAATTCCTTAAGAAACCCGAATATCCCGAGATGCGCAGAACGTATGCGCAGTAAAAAAAAGGAGGCACCGTCCTGAAATGCAAGACATTGTAAACAAATAACACTGTTTTATGGTTGGATTCCAAACCCAGCAGACCCTGCTGGAGGTGACCCTATGATAGACCATCGTCGTACCCAGGGAGAGTAGCAGTGATGCCTTCGTTTAACGCTGTTATCCGAGGAAAATTCAAGGGAGCTTAAAATGTCACCCAAGGCTATGACATGTTACCGTGTGACATGAAATTTTTGCGGGATCTAATTTTCGCAAATTTTGCGGAATTTCCATCGATCTGCGAAAATTTGACCCCGCGAAAATAAACTCCCGCTAAAAAATCATCCGCGAAAATTTACTTCATGTATTTCGATTACTGAATTTCAGGCGAGTTGACTGAGAAAAGAATATTAGGACCTTCCTCTTGCAACAGCAACACAATGAATAGTCTCTGCATTCTCTGAGTTGATAACAACCATAGACGAGACCAATTCCCACCAAAGAGCAAAAAATAGTTGACTGCGTGTTCCTCCTAGCCTGCGAGCAAGCTTCCCCACCCACGAGAGAGCTTGCTCGCAGGCTATGTTTCTTCCAGCCAGATAGCATACAAAATCACACTTTGGGTAGCTTTGTAAGTTAAAAGTGGTATAAACAAGACAATATTACATCTCTTGCTGCTCCATACAAGTTACGTACGTCAAGCACCAGATAGAAACTTGTAAGAAATCCGCGACAATTTGTTCTCTGTGGTAAAGTCAGGTCCAAATTAGCGAAAATTTGTTCCCGCGAAACACAAAAAATCGGCAATCCCAGCCAAAACGTAAAGCACCCTTGTCAGTTCCTAAGCTGTTGGATTCCTGGGCTCCTGTTAGGTACAATGTACTAACATGAAAAATTATATAATCATGGTTGTTAACAGGGTGTGGTAGATGCTATAGGTGGTGCTGCGGCCAGTGCACTGCAGGGACCTATTCAGGTCACTTACCGTGAGGCATTTCAGAGTACCATCCTACCATCATTTGAGAGAGCCTGCCAGAATATGTTCCAACAAATCAACGAATCTTTTAATAAAGGAACTCAGCAATGTAAGTATTGCTGATTTGTTTTTTGAAAGATTAAACATCTGTTTACCCATCTACTTACCACTGATTTTCCATTATCTGTTGCCTCTTTACCATCTGACCATTTTCTATGATTTTCTTCCTCACAAATCTTGGAATAGCTTCCCGCCGTACTGTAGAGACTCGTATTTTACGAACTATGGTCGCGTCGAAGTTAACAACTTCCCAAGCCCGAGAGCTCGATTTGAAATACCAAATTTGTTTTGAAGTTTGTGCTTTGGTTGAACATGAGAACATAATGAAATTGACAACTGTGTAGTGAACTTTGGAAATTTCAAATGAATTTTGGAAATAGTTTGTCATCACAAACGTTTTGTGAAACGCAGTGTAATATTGTTATCTGGTACCCTTCTTACAGATCTGCACCAAGTCACCACTGCACTAGATAATCGTAGAAGAGAAGAGAAGGAGTCTCTAAACCCTGTAATGCAGCAGCTAGAAGCACAGACCAAGTCTTTCCAGGCAATGACAGAGAGGTTGTCTTCAAACATCTTGGCCGACTTTGAAGTCATGTTACAGAAACAGTTGTCATCATCAATAGAAGGGTAAGTTTAAGACGGTTCCCAGCAACAGTCCTTCTAAGGATGACGCTTGCCAAGGTGTTGACTTAGGGACTCGTAGATTCACTTGATGTGGCTGCGAATAGTTTGCCAACTGGCCTTGCAGCAAACAAACTGTAATGACCATGAACAGCCAAGAGTTGCTGCTCACTATAACTGTGAAGTAATGTAATATGTGTTTTATTGTACTGAGTCGGTTAATCTTCTGACTTCCCATTAGTTTGCGTGAAGAAATTTTCTCAAGGCTCTTATCAGAGGTCTTATCTTCAGTCCAAGACTCGGTCCAAAAGGAAATGGGATTGGGCTTAGAAGGCCTGCGGCAACAGCTTAGTGAAATGATAGCATCCTCAGCAGAAAGCCCCACCCAACAGGCTCCTGATCTGGCTCGTACTCAGGTAGATAACTATAAAATAATGTGACGATTTTTCTTGTTGTTTGTCGCTATGATTAGGCACAGTGTCTGGGTTGATTTCCAGAGGGGGTTTGAGAAACCTACCCATGGCAACCAAATAGTCTTAAGCGTTATTCAACATTCCATGACGTTGTCGTCACTTGTGGTTACCCCCTTTTTTCTCTGTTCAGGTGGTGGTCTCTCAGTTGCTGGAATCTGGAGAAGTTGGTCAAGCTTTCCAAGAGGTAACATTTAGCCCTTCAAGCCCCAGTATCAACATGCATGTTCTCTTCACTCGTCTCCATGTAGTTCTTATGGTACTAGTTGGGAGAATTTGGATAAACATCAAGACATGTCATCTTTAGTGGTTGCTTCCTTTAATCTAACGTCCTGTATGTTTCAACAAGTCGTGAAATTGTAAGGGGAAATTAGATGCTTGTCACTATTAGGGCTTTAAGGTTTAAGAACGTGTTTGGCTCCAAGCTATCTTTAATTTGACATGGGAGGGGTTTAATGGTCAATAATTGTTACCATGCAGTAAATAACAACACGTTCTCCAAACGTTGAATGTGTTATTGCAGGGCAAATAAGTGTGTCATTACTTAACAGCTCTTTGGTTGAGGGGGCTTTTCGTAGAACAATACTTATAAAATTCTCTCAGACTATATCAAGTTGGGTTAACAAATTATTAATAAGGAAAGGACTGGTGCTGACCATAGTGTATTTTTTGCAGGCCTTAACTGCATCAGATCTTAATATTGTGATGTACGTTTGTCAAAATGTGGATCCTGAGAATGTGTTTTCTCAGTCGCCTTGTCCTTTATCGCAACCAGTCTTGCTGTCTTTAATACAGCAACTGTCAGTGGATCTCACCATGGACACAGAGCTTAAACAAAAGTAAGGTTAACCTTTTGTTTGTTTGTTTTTCCTTTTCCCTATCTAACCTCGTGGTCGATGGTGCAACCGATGGTCAAGTAATTACATAAAGGTAAACTGTGGAGGATGCGGGCTTGTTGTCCCCTTACACTTAAATGGGAGTTTTGTACAACAAAAATTGATAAAAAGACAGCTGATACTTGGGTTCCCAGTATTCAGAACAAGAAATTCCAGTTCTTCCCCTGGTTAATTGTTGTGTGATTTATTACATGAATGTTTCATCTCTAATGGGCACTAAGCAAGAGGCTGTTACACTAGTTGTTGCTGAAGATTACTTCAAACGCAAAACCAAATCGATAATGTTACTTCAGTTATCAACCAATTTTGTTGTGCTTTGACAACAGGTTTATATCGGAGGCTCTTATGGCATTGAATGCCCATGACGATGTCACAAGAGAACACATGCCAGGAGTGTTAGATGGATTGTGTCAACAGCTGAGGTCCGCTATCAACGAAGCATCAGGTCCCGTACAACGATCCCTTAGGGTGTTGCTCATGGCTGCCAGTTCACTCTTACGATAACTAGTAGCAGAGGACAAATGGATTAACAGCAGATAGCACGTCTGTTGTAATACAGAAGAAGGCACAAGGGAGGCCATAGCGAACTTGAGGCTAAGGAGGTGGCTTCCTTTACTAGGCCAAGAACTGATATAAAATGTTGTGTTTCAGTTTAAGATCAAACTCTGCCTCTAGACCGTGACGTGCCAGAAACTTGTTTTCCGTTGGTAATTAAAAGTTACAGTTCATGTCTTTAATTCTCTAACTAGGTCATAGGTAAAGCTGCAGCTGTACTTGCCTTTTGAAACTTTCACAAATCATTGATTGTTTGAAGTCAGTCTTTGTTTGTATGATGTTTGCCACATATCAGTTAGTGATTTAACTGGAAACTAGTTGTTTAAATATTCTTTGCTAGACCATGGGCAAGCAATAAATGAGAAGGGTGTTACGGTTCAGTAGCATTGTTTTCGCTTGATTCTAGGGTTGAAGCAGCTCTTTCTCACCTCAAAGTTAATTGTAAGTACTTTGTGTAACAAAATAGACAGATGAAATCTGTTTAGTTATTAGGAGACCCCATTTGAACATTAGTAGTGCAGAAGTGCACATCTTGTCTGAGTAATTGGACAGTACACATCGAAATGGGGACTGCAACACGACAGTTGCATTTCCGTACTTTTTAGTGCAGTGTGTGCACTATTGTAACGTGGAGTAAAACCGGAAGTTGTTCCGCTAAGGCAGTGTGTTTCAACGTGTAAACGTTCGGTCTGCACATGCCCGTGTGAAGTATTTGCGTTTGCTTGCAAACGTAAAAATTCGCCAAAAACGTCCATCAGTTTAGCACAAAGAATAGACTGCATTTCAACAGGCACTGACTGTTGGTACTATAGCAAAAGGCGACACTTGCCAGAAATACGGATTCACAAACCATGTCTCTGTGAATAAGCGTCGGGCATCATGTGGCAAGATTTGAAAAGCAGCAAATAGTCGGGAACGAAGATCCTGCCGTTGCCGTAGTCTGTGGACTTCGCATTATTCATTTGGCAAGCCGTTTATGATCGTTGCTTAAATCCGCCGTTCCGGTGATCTGGTTTCGGTTCTTGGAGTTGTAAATCCAACGACGACTAACGATGCAATCGTGGGCAATCATCCTGAGGCTGGCTATTTTGTAATAAAGCAATATGTCGACGGCAAAAATAGTTGAGCTGCGTTTCGGGTTTCTTGCACTGGAGAGGTCATTAGAAATTGTGTGGCGGACAGCCGAAAGCCATTGGATTTACGAGAAATATGAATATGCAGCGTGACTGTTGGACTCCTGTTGCCAGCTTCAACTTTCATCGTGGACGGAAAAAAGGTTTATCTTCAGTGGCTAAAGGAAAAAAGTGAAATCAAGTGTATATGAAAACCCTTCCCTCCCCCCAAGCAAACAAACAAACAGGGAAAAACGCCAACCACATACATGACGCTGTTGCATTTTGTCATGTCCATTCAACCTGGAACCTCAAAGTTTTTTTTTACGTGGAGTGCGGAGTCCAAAGCCTTTCTCCAGGGCTTCTATCATTGAAATCTGGCCTTCTAGTTGACGCTTAAAGCACTCTGCACTACTCCTGGGGCTCTGATTAACACATATGTATCTCCAGTAATTGAAGGGCCCTCTAAAACTAGGTTTTTAGTGCTGATTTGGCCTTGGCATCCAAACTGCTCCAGTTTCGCTCTACTTGGGCATACAGGATGATTTAACAAACGGGTCGGTATTTATTTCTTGATCTTAGAGCTTAAATTCGAAGAACTAGCCTATTACTTTTCCCCCAAACTGAGGCAAATAAAAAACATTGGCACGCAGTGCGTGCAGAGCCAATGACGTTTTGTTCCACTATATGGTGAAATTTATGAGGACAACCTATGGATTTCACACTGCTGCAGTGCGGACTGTGCGGTCACCCCCCCCCTCCCCACCCCTCCCCGACAACTTGCGGTTAATGTATTATGTCTTCGCCAGGGCAAGGAATCAACATATTCAGGGTAACGAGCAGCGTGACTACGTGACAGTCAATTATAGCGTGACATTAAAATTGCGTGTGAAGTAAATAGAGCTCATTGTTTCCCTTTCTTCAAAGACAACATATCCTAACACGTCTGTTTCTTGCATTTTTGATGTATTCAAGTCCTGACAGGCGTGAAAAAACTTGTAAAATTCAATAGGTCTCTATCAGAATGCTTTGTCACATATTGGTTGTTGTGCGTTCGGTTCGAGATGTTTTGAGCGTTGCGTTACTTTCTGAAGGTCCCAATTACAAGCAGCTGTCAACTACGCAAATTTGTTCAACTACGCTTTGAGCTATGAATAACCCCGAAGTGAAGTTTGGCATCTTGAAGATTTTACATTAATTCCTTGACCACCACTGTAACTTGGATTTTTGATATTAGTTTCATTGAGGTTTTTCAGTTTTAGGAATAGCTTCAGTGTAGGAACTAGCCTCCGCAAATTCCGATTTTCCTTTGAAAATGGTTTCTCGTTTACGCACGCAAAAATGACACTGCAAATTTAAAATTCGCCATTAGCTAGAGATAACCCCGAAGTATTTTATGCTGTTTTAGTCCAGTCTTTTCACCACCGTTATTAATATGGGCTTTAAATATATATTCTTTTTACTGTTTTTGTTTTAATTAGAGAGCTAACGTTCACTCCATTAAATATCTTGAAATATCTTCGATCGATACTTGCGATAGTGAGAAGGTTTTCGTGTGGGTAATCGGCTGGAAATTACGGTACTTCCCATTTTTCTTTTGTTACTTCGCATTACAAGTTATTTGCAAAGTGTTTTCTGCTTCGCAGCAGAACATACAAAGTCGAGTTGGTTCGTTGCGGCCACGACGTTCATACTTAAATCTCAAATTGACGAATTCGTCTTGTGTATAATTTCTGATGTGTTTGCTGCTGTGGAAATTTGCGCCACGGCTAAGTAAACGCTGGACTACAAAGCGAATAAAATCCTGCCAGACCTGAAGTACACTCTAGTAAACAGCGGCGAGTCCTGTTGATCGAGACTCGCGAATGCACTTCAAAGCCCGGGGATCGTACTCCCATGGTATAAGCTGTATTGGTATGTGCCGCTGATAAGAAGGTTTTCAGTGTCCCGGTGGCATACCCCCATCCAACATCTCAGAGAATACCCCCCCCCCCGCCCCCGGCCTCAAAGACGAAGACAGATACTGTATATCGTATATCAGAAAGCGCGGTTCTTTTACGTTTTGATGACATTAGAAAAACAGAGGATTTAGTACTTCGTATATTTCTTTTCATGTCTGTTCTGGTTCAACAGAGAACAAAGGAAATCATTCATCCTTCGCTTAAGTAACTTCCGTTTTATTATTTTTATTTTTCAGAAAAAAAAAAGTAAAAAGCTGTTTCTTCCTATTTAGCCTTTCAGTCGAAAACGTGAATATGGAACTGTCGGCCTATGAGCCAAAGTATAGCTGAGTGTGAGCAGTTTGGATTTCAAAGATTTCGAACGTGCCTACATTGGCACAGTGTTGTTGATGTGGCAACCACCACATTGGCGCTGTGTTGTTGGCTTGGAAACCACCATATTGGCTTTGTGCTTTTGATGTGGCAGCTACCACATTGACACTGGTTGCTGATATATATGTTGCTCGGAATTATCGACCAGCCAGGATTTTCCCCGTATTTACTAAATTACATATTATACGCATCATTTGCCAGAAGAGTCCTGTCTCTTTCCCGTTATTGAGCTTTCCAGAATCGACCGTTATTGAAGTGTTTTTGGTTTCTGTAGTTTATGCCACTTTAGTTTTGCAGTTCCCACGGTTGAACGTGTGCAGCGTGCCTCGTGGTCATGACATTGGTCTGACGATGTAACCCGTTATTCTGAACTTTGCAAATGACGTTTGTTCTTTGATGATCACCAGAAAGATTCTTGAAATCCTCGTCATTTAGCTACAAAAATGTTTTGTGTTTTCTCTCGCTTAGCCTTTAAGGCAGAAAATCTCGAACGATCTAATTTTTGACACGAAAGTATAATTTTTTGTCAATCTCGAGTTTTTAAGAAACTCAAACAACTTACATACACGCAGAAAACTTCCCTGCTAGCGGAGGCCCCTTTTCATTTGTATTATTTCGTCCTGTCCGTCAGCTCAGCGAATACAAAGGAAAAGGGGCCTCTGCTAGCAGGGAAGCAGAAAACTAGGCCAACGTCTGTTTCTCCTCAACAACATGTAAGTATTCTTCTACATTCGTTCTGTTATTAAGAAAAAACGATTTCCCAGACTTGTGATAGCATATTTCTTTTCAAATGTTGGATTACTTTTTCTAAACCCGTCAATCCTGGACTCCCCGTTAATCTTTAATTTTGAGCAGCCTGTCACCTATTTAATGGTGACGCTCTCTACCATGCAACCAAATCCTGCTCCTGATGACCCACTCAAAAACGAACACAGCGGGGACAAAATAGTAGTAACGTCGAAGGGGCCGATTACATGGCGAATTTCAGCCCGGGCTGAAATTTCGGTCCGCCCACCGGGCTGAAATTTTCTTGCGATTACATGGCGAATTTCAGCCCGGGCGCAATGCTTAAAACTGGGCGGAAAACATTTGTAGGCAAGCGTTTTACCTTCACAACTCAAGCGGTGCGCATGCCTAAGTTCACATTTCAGCCCGGGCTGAAATTTGAATGCGATTACATGAGGTTTTTCAGCCCGGGCTGAAACTCTCTTCATGTAATCGCAAACGTCTTTTTAAGAAGATTTGTTTACTTAGGAAGCCGAGCTGAAATCTCAGCCCGGCTAACCGGGCTGAAATTTCAGCCCG
>Ga0126336_10001553_pt1 | contig 12168 bp, 5 predicted proteins | sample SidCmetagenome_FD_92530 | JGI IMG/M metagenome (GOLD analysis project Ga0126336, IMG submission 92530) | Coral microbial communities from El Islote,Puerto Morelos, Mexico - Siderastrea C C metagenome | ecosystem: Host-associated > Invertebrates > Cnidaria > Coral | place: El Islote,Puerto... | reverse complement strand
TATTAAGTCTTAAGATACATGTAACTTTGAATAACAAATCAGAATCTTACCGGTTTCCGCTTCGTCGTCAAAGTCTTCTTCAAGTTCTTGAGCTTTCAGAACATGAAAATAAAAACGGCAAGATTCAGTTGAATGATGTTGCTTTATATTTTTGTTTCCATGATGATTTTAAAATTTTAAGGTAACCGGTCACTAATTAAATGTCTGCGATAAATAAATGTGCATCCAAAAAGTTAAGTCTCTCTTTTCTTCTCTTCTGTTTTTAATCGTCTGTATGTTACGTTAAAGACGATTTGTGACCGTTACACCTTCCAACTTTAATAATCTCATAATTTCACCTGAGAAACTATGAATGAAAAATCAGAATCTAAACTCTTACCGGTTTCCGCTTCATCCTCGAAGTTGTCTTCAACTTCTTGGGCTTTCAAATTAGAAAATAGAAATAAAAATTGCACAGTTCACCTGAGAAACTGAAATAACAATTAAAAAATACACTTACTCTCGTCTTCGACTGGAACATCTATAGAGAAAAGGAAGGAACAAATTATTAGAAAAAAACGTGGACGAGACTCTAAAAGTACAATCAAAGTTAACAAAAAACTTTCTGAAAAAAATTAGCTTTACCTTCAGAATTTTCCAGGTCTGCTTTGAGGGAAAATCCATCACAAGCCACGAGGAGAAAGGCCGCAAGAAACCAAATTTTCAACTTCATGGTTACAGAGCCCGAAGGGATGGCTGTAAGGAGGTTTTCTCACCCATTTTATCTGTTTCAGTTGTGTTTCAATACCATACAACCAAAGGCCAATACGTTTCGTGCGTCATTCGCAAGCAACCAGGAAGAAAATGCCTCCATCAATTATATCGTTATCTTGGCCTTGAGATCACCTTTTTATACCCCGTGATAAATGACTGCTGAGTATATGAGAGTATCAATATTGATGAGTGAAACACAAACTGATAAATGACTGCTGAGTATATGAGTATCAATATTCTTGAGTGAAACACAAACTGTTATTTATTACAGCTACATTCTGCTAAAAAGGAACAACCTTGGTATCGTCAAATTGCAACAGTTTGCCCCGGTTGATTTTTTTTCCCTTTGGCCCTGTCTGTGTGTTTGGCCCAAAATGTGTTGTTGTATTACCAAGCACTCAAGAATAATTGGCAAATTTTAAATACAAAGAGACCGGAATAAATATATTTGGCAGTATATCAATTCATTGATGATGTCTTCATCTACGTGCATTTATTTGACGTGTAGAAACACTCATAACAGGATCTTCGCCTGAAACGTTCGAATTGTGTAGCAAAATTGTGTAACGCGATGCTTGGCCGTAAGGCCAGTAATTCATAATTTACATTATGCCTTAGTAGTTTCACTCTCAACAGTAGTCACTTTCAAAGTCAAGTCAATTTAATGCTGGATATATTATAAATGTCCACACTTTTCGATTTTATTTATACTTAAAACTTCAAAAAGATGTTGGAGGGTTTAAGGTCACAAAGTCATAAACAATATTCCTGAGAACAAAACTGTCATAGCGCAATGTAGTACATTCTTCCCCTGGTGAGACCATTCTAATGAAGCCCTTGATAAAAGAAAAAATTCGAATGATGACATCAAAGCCCTTTAAAGAAAACTGTTACTGAAGTATAAAAGAACATTTAAAATTGATTCGGCTTAAACACGTTTACTTTCCATGACTAAGAAAAAGCACAAATAACATTTTAAAAAGCAACCTGAAATATTTCACTTTTCTAGCCACTCCATGAAAAGAGCTATTTTGTTGTTACTCCAATTATGAAGAAACATGTAAGAAGTCGAAAAACTTTACATGTACCTTGTAAAACATCCGTTTTACAAGGTACATGTGTATTGGGCATTTTTGAGTGGATCAATAATAGAATAGCAAACTGAAAAAAAAAAGGTCTGGGAAAAAACTGCAAACACCTTTATTAACCACGATAAGTATTATATACCTAATTAAATAAAGGTTGCTTTGGCAATTGGTCATTGGCAATTGGGCGTTGGGCATTTGGGCATACGGAACACAATGCAGTGCTTTGCTTGAGTGACCGCCAAACAATAGCTTCCCAATGTGCAATTGCCCGATACCCACAGCAACCTTTATTGAATTAGGGATATAAGATAAATGGAATATGGATTAACAATTCTGTCTAAATCAATGATCTTTGATGAAAATTCCAACATTAATTAAACCTTTTTCAATTATCCTCGCCACTCAAGCTGTTTGTTGTCGTTCTTCGTATGTGTTACTTCAGTAAAATAGAAGTGTTACTTCAGAAAATAGAATATTGACTCCTTTTTTAAAAAAACCATGATCTTTTGTGACTAGGCAAAAAATTCTGAAATTTTTCGCATTTTAAGCCACTCCGAGAAACGAGGCGCAAAACGTTGTGATACTTTTCGACTGGTCTTGACCATTTTTGATTCAATGGAATAAAAATCTAAGCATTATGATTCTGTTGTTAGCATCAATTTGCTGTTCTCTGCAGAGTTAATTATTTCAAACTTTGATAAGCGATAAAATTCCAGTTTAATTTTTTTACAGACTCAGGAGGTATAACTACATTATATTGCCCAAGGTCAAATTCAGTAAGAATATATTCCTGTGTCAGAACTAGGCACAGTTCAATGTAATACGTTTGTAACTGCGTGGGGTCTATTTGACGTTGGTTTGTGAAGCAAATAGGCGAAAGATGATATTAAAGCTAATAAGCAAAAGTGTTACTTACAAAAATGGAACGTGTGATAAGGAATACAACCAATAATGTATGATGAAAATTCAAAAAGTGGATGAGGTGATGACTAACGTTGCGATTTATTAAATTCTGAACTTCAGTAATCACTGCTGACTTTTTTGCCATATTTTTGGACAAAATGTCCATTTTTTAACGCCGTGACACTTGACGTTGCGTCCAATGTCATTATAAGGCACAAAGCAGGAGTTCGGTGAACCAATTAGAAAGTAAGAAATTCAGTAACCGAGATTGAGAAGTTGTTACCCAAACATAAGAATTTTTAGCGTAAATTTACTGTTATCTTCATTATTTAAAGCATCAATAAGTGTTGAAATGCCCTAGTCATATTTATTTACAGACTCCAGACTGAGCCACGTTGCATGGTGCAAGATTATGAGGTCATAAAGAATATTTTCTAATCTAAAACAACTTCACAATTCATTATGATACACTTGTCACTTGTACCACAATGAGGTCTACTTTGATGTTGTGTTTGACAAAGGAAAGTGCCGAATAATGGTATTAAAGCCAACAACTAGAAGTGTTACTTGGGAATGATGGCACATTAAATACTGGCTACGTTGACACCCACGATCCCTGACGAGGGCACGAAAGAACTTCTGAAATCTTCAACCTTTAGATTTCCAACTCTACCAAAAAAAGTCGATTTATTGTTTACTAGCGTCCATTTAGTGTCATTTTTATAGTTCATTATTTTAAACAGTAATGAATTTGTAGGCACAAAACGTAGATATACGTTGCACGATGCAAGGTCATTAAGTCGTAAAGAATATTACTGATGATTAAACTGTACATAGTTCGAGGTGAGTAACTAGTTAAACGTTTTTACCCGGTTGAGTTGTGTTTTGAGGGGCTACCGCTCTTGATAACGAACAAAGCGGGAAATTAATTCACAAGAGAAAAGCAGTCGTCCTTTTTATCATCCGAGTATTGAAAAGCATTTTTATTTATTTGCTATTTTCAATTAAGCTGAAAATGAGATATCTTAAATATGAAGAACATAAAACATTAAAAAAAAACGTTTTCCATTGTTTAAATTTTTATTTTGTTTTATTTTATATTTTTTGTTGTTGTTGTTCGTCGTTATCTGCAGAGTTGATTATTTCCAATTTCAGGTTAAACGTGCATGCCATTTGCCCTGGCTGTTTAAAAAAAGAGTCTTCCGTCTTATTACCCGAAAAGATAAGCTGATCTTTCCTCTTGTTGTATCGAGTTCTTCGTCTCACCAAAGTTAGAGTTTGTCTTTGACTAAGATTTTTTATTTGTCATTTGGCTTTGACTATGATTTATTTGTCATAACAGTAACTAGGATTAACTAAAGACTGAAGAGAGAGTATCTGAAGAGAGTATCTCCGAAGGCTGAAGGTCAACATTAAAGCTTTTAGACGATAAACGGTTACAATTCATTTTTTAAGGTTGAGAAAACTCCTTTAACGACTTAAAGTTCAATACCATTGCCTTTTGTGGGATGTCTCTTTTTTCTTCGCGGGTTATCAGTCCTTCAAAACCATTGAAATTATGTTTACATTCTAAAAAAAGATCTTAAAGTTGGGAAATGAATAAAGTTGTGAATTTGGATAATGTGCAACTTAAATATGTTATTTAACAACCTTCTTTGAGAGTTATATTAGTGGATATTAAAACCGTTTTTCGACTTATATGAACTGCCCCGTTGACAATTTATGGTAAAACTACCATTTTTGAAAAATTTAAGACAGTTCGACGGTTGATGGTTGACCCATATAGAGCCTACAAGAGTACACTTCCAAACAATATCAATTTCCAATTATATATAGCCTCTGAGCTCCACATCATTTCTACTGCTGTCTAAAAACGCAGCAGTTCCTTTAGTTATCTACTGTATACATGTATCCATTTGGAATGAAACTACAAGTTGCCTTTAGACACATCGTAACAGCGACCCCTGCAAAAGTTTTTTGTCCCTACTTTTTTTCTTAATTCAACGGAAATTTTTTTAGCACTTGCCGTTCAGGGGAAAGCGGTTGGAAGATGTTTGAACTGGGGCAGATATCTTACAGGACCCGTACCCATGTTTGAATGAAAATATATTTCTTTTTCACCTGTTTTCATTGAAAATTTTTTAAAATGCTAACACTGAACATTATCTGCACTTTTGGGTAATTTTGAACCATGTGTTAAGATCAAGGTGGTCGCTTTCTTGCCGCATTTTTAATGATGTCATAGGTCCCAAGTGGCACAAAAACCCATGATGTTAACCTTATAATGTAGAGGACATCACATTATAATCACATACAATATAATTAAGATAAAAGCTTCTTTTAATTCTCATTTAAAACACGTCTCCTTCGTATTAATTTGGAACCTGGAGGCAGCGGAATCCAGAATTCAGAAAGACTCCCCAGAACTTGACTCACGACAAACCTCAGACGTCTGTAGACATGAAAAACCTTGCCCTAGACAAGGTGCTCACGAAAACGTGTAGAGCTATGGCGAGCAGTTTCACCAATGTAGCAGGTATTGTAGCCGGCGCATACAAATTTACAGAATATAAGCGAGCAAAAACCCTACGGTACGGAATCTTTCATGTTTAACATATTTCTAACCTTAAAAGTACAAAAATATATATTTGAAAGGTTTTAACAATTTATTTAAAACGGTTTTAAACACCGTCTGCCAGTTTTTTGGGCCGGTTTGTTTTGTTTTTTTTAACTGAAGAAATTGGAACTGCCTACCTTTAAAAACCTTTGTCGTTAAAAACTGGAATCCGTTCAACCACTTCTAGGAGACAGGTGTGCTATATGATAATAAATTATTAACATAACCCGTCTATACCTTGAAATCAGAAGGCGTAGTTACCGAAAAATGGCTTGAAAAACAAATAGAGCGGCTTCGTGAAGTTCTTTTCTCAAAAAATGTGGGCATACACTTCATAATAATGACAGGGTTTAAATTAATTTTAATTTAAGCACGTAGGCCATTTCCGAGATGTCTTGTACCTCTTTTTCAAAGCAAGTCTTGGTGCATAGCCTTTCACATGAAAATGAGTTTCCATTCAAATGCAGATAAAACTCATTTTCATATGAGAAGTTTTGCACGAGGCCTCGCTTTGAAAAAGAGGCACAAGACAATTCGGAAATGGCCTATTCAGAGTTTTTTCTCTGTTGCATTTTTAACAAGTGATTAACTTGTGCTTTTCTTTTAATACTGGGACTTAAAATTGAACTCGGTTGCGCAAGTAAAATGATAATGCTGTACTGTTTTTCTTGTGTGAACGCTACACGGAGAGAGGTTGACAAAACAACGCAACATAAGAAACGAGAATCTATAAAATTCAGCAGGCAAAAAACTTCTGGAGTCTTCCTGCCCTCTGCGCTTCATGGAGATGACACCCACGACAACGAACCCCAAATATAGCTTTAACTAGCACTCAGTTTAATTACTTAATGTGAATGCATCATTTTCAATTAACGTTGTCATTTCCAAAACATAAAAGAAAATGGGAAACGAAAATGAAATGTCAAAAACCAAAATAATTAAATTGTTCAAAAATAGACTGAGCCAAGACTAAGCACTATTATCAGCGGTAACATATTTGGGTATAGAAACTTTCTCACAAAAATAGCTATTTTTCAAGCTATTGGAAGAAAATTCTGATGTATAATTGTGGTGCTGGTATTGAAGTCATATGACAAAGCAAATTCCTTTTTAATTTACGAAGTCATGTTGCAATTCCTCTTACTAAAGATGATGATGACCCTCGCACACAAATGTGTCTCCCAAAAGCAGTAGGATGGTTGTCTGCTTCTCTTGAAATACAGTTTTGAATTTCAATTTTTCTCTAAATCTTTGTTACCTAATGAACAGTTAGCAATTATTATTACAGTGTATTTACCCGCCAATTACAGGTTTTGCTAATCATAAGGTAAAGTTTTTCGAGTAATTTCTTTGCTTTTTTTGCGAGCCAAAATTCAACATTCAGGAGCCATTTGCATTCGATAGCGATCAGTGGCACCCCTTGTCTTACCATCTAGCTAAGTCTACCTCAAGAAAACTATAATTGAATGTAAATGCATTCTTTTAAAATAACGCTTCGTGCACGTGAAAAGAGCAGCTCAGAAACCAATTTAAACCTTTTAATATATAAATCGCTCATAACCTAAATATTTTCTCTAGGGAAAAAATGTTTGACGTCACCCTAAAAATCGTAGCCAGAAATTGCAGATCATTGAAGGTGGAGATGATTAGGTAATTGTAATCATTATTGGAATTGCTCAGATTTTAAAATGAGGGAAAGCCGCAATGTAGAGAACATAGTTTTGACGTCTTCTTGACATCAACATTTGAACGTCACCGATTGTGATTTCAAGAAGAAGTCGAAACGATGTTCTATCCTGTGTTGATTATCTTGTAAGCACAGGTACCTGTACGACGTTGTTTTCCCCTTTAGGAAATATACTTGTCTTAAAAGAGACATATAAAGCACGACATTGATATACTGTTTCTTTATCACCTCTCAAAGTGCGCATCGTTGTTTCGGAATTCATGAACAGATTCAACGAGTGAAGAAATTGCTTTCTTAGTTAAAATGCCCCTGGACCAAGAAAATTTTTCGAGATACCAAAACAAATTTTGTATTCTTCAAAAAGGCATGTCTTTCGCCATCTTTTTCGCACTACTTCTCTCCTCAAGGCTTGTGGCCTGGTAGCCTGTTTCTAGCCAGCCAATCAGAGCACGCGCTTGCTCATATCCAGGGACTGCCATGGAAAATAACTCGGTGCTCCCGTTATTTCGACAGACTAAAAAAACCATCTAAACATACACCTACGCTAGGAAAAATCTTCATTTTCCACCAAAGAAAACCGTTTCCTTGAAAGAGACTCGAAAGTATTACTTGTAAGTGAACATGGCAAACTTGTAGTTCTCTTAACTCACTTTCTTAGTCAGTTATATTGGTACAACGTATATGCACCCGCCTTTATATTTAATGTATTTCAATTTTTTCTTAACTGGCTTACGGTAATGACTGAAAGCGAGTAGAGTAAACTTCATTTTATTTTATTTCCCTGTGAAATATTTATCTTAAGCTTTTTCATTCATTAGGCGGGTAAGTTCTCAGTTATATGTAATTATTTATTAATAGTTGGTTTAAATAAACGCGTGAAATTACACTTTATTGGCCTTAGATACATTTGTTTATCTGTTTTATAACGGGAAATTGCGCCCAAAAACGTTTAACAGTTTAAATGGAAAATATATTTAAGTGTTTTGGCTAAATAGTAATGGTGATTTTTAATTGATTCAGAAACTACACATTAGAACTGCTGACGTCAAATCCGTTGTCGTTGAAAACAGCAATCCGCTCAACTACTTCTAGGAAACAGCTGTGCTATATGGTAATATAGTTTTTATCTCTATTAACTTTAACCAGCCATACATAGAACCTTTATATACCTTGAAATCATAAGATGCATTAAGCCACTAATGGCTTGAAAAACAAAAAGAGCGGCTTCGTGAAGTTTTCCTCAATAAATAGTGGTCCTACAGTCCTAATAACAATGGGGTTCACGAAATAGTTTCAATAATTAAAGATTTCTCTCTGCATTTTGAATGAGTGATTATATTTTGTTTTTTTTTTAAATGGGAACTTGAATTTAAAATGGGGAAAAGTCATTAAGAAATTGTTAATCAAAGTGCGCATGGAAAATTTCTTTTCTTGTGTAAACTCTTCTTGGAGAGAAATGTGAAAAACAAAACACAAAATGAGCAAGGACAATATATATGAAAATATATTTTTGTCAGAGCTGACAAGAACTCTGTATTTTAGACAGAAAGGGAAAAAATCGCGCCCTTTCTTTTTCTCGCTTTTCATGGAAATGATGCTCACTTTTACACTGCTGTCGTTTTCCCTCTATTAACTTTAAATTACTTAATGTAATTGCATCATTTTATATTAACGTTTTTGTTTTCAAGAAAAAGATTAGAAAAAAGGGGAAAAAACCAAATGTGTGTTAGATAGGTCAAGAAAGCAAAACTTTTAGTTTTAGAAAATGAAATGAGGAAAGAAGACATTCAAACGTGGTTTCATTTTTGTGCGAAAAGAATTTTAGAAGCTAACGAACGTTTTTCTTCTAAGCCATTAGCGGTAGACGGAAAAACCTGCTTTATACTTGTTGTGCCGACGTTCTAGGCATATAATTAAGATATTTAATGCTGCAGTTCTTCAACCAAAATCATTACCTTCGCCAATGCACAGATATGTTTCCTTAAAGCAGTTGGACGGATATCTGATTTTTTTGCAGAACAGATTTGACGGTGAGACGTCTAAATTAAGGATTCTTTGATCTCTAGTTACCTTAAGCAACCAAATGAATGGACGTTACTGGGCAAACAAACAACACCCTTGCATATTTATTAAGCGACCAAGTATAGTCTGAAACTAAAATTTCTATCGATTATTTTCTTGATGTATGCATACATGTTTCATAGTTTCTACTTAGCAGCCATGTTTATTTTATTTTATTTTTTTATGTATTTATTTATTTTTAATGATCACCGGCCAGCACCAATTTCTTAGCCGGTACACAAGAAATCGTTACCGCCATAAAAACCGGCGGAAAAAGGTGAGATTTACTATCTATATTTTTGCATCTAGACCAGATGCCGAGATCAAATTCACAGGATTTGCTAATTGTAAGGGGATTTCTGCAGTGGAATCGACGCTTTTTTTCTGTACGAGCCAAAATACAAAATTAATAAACTGAGAAATGTGAGCATAAAGTAGCTAACTTGAATTTAACCATAGTTAACGATTGTTATTTGAGCAGAGTTCTCTGGCAAGCCTTTATCCTTAAATTTACAGGTTCTGCGGATTCTAATGTCCTTTTCCAAGCAGTTTATATTCCTCTTCTATGAGAGCTTAAATTCAAGAAAAACCAGGTGCTCTTAATGTCCAAGCAAGTAGCTTGATTACACTCACGAATCCATTTGCTTTTCATAACGATCAGTTGTAACCATCGCTTTACCGTCCAGCAGTCGAACATCATACCTTCAAAGAATAAATTCAAAAAATGAATGTAAATTCCGTTTGTTAAGAGTAGGGCTTCGTAAATTACGGGAAAGACAACAACTGACAAACCAATTTAAAATCTGTTAAATAAATCAGTCATGACCAATTTATACTCTCGAGAAAACAACTTTAATGATGACGTTGTCCCAACAATTGTAACCAGCAGTTGTGGATCATTATTGTGGAGATGATTATTTCATTATAGTTATTTGTCTACATAATCGTGGCTTATCATCCAATGGGGACAACTTGGCTCGCCACTTATTTGGTATAGACATGATAGACAGAATGAAAAATCAGTTGAAACGTACATTCATGCTAGGTAAACTCGTCATTTGCCACATACGAGACGCGCTTTGTATATATCATCATTTCAGTGATTGGAAATGCATAGAATTGTTTTCTAAGGAAACTAGAGACATCGTGACTTACAACGTTCTTGTAAAAGATCACAAGCTCTAAATTGTAAGGCGCTGTGCTAGAGCGTTTTAAACTCGGTTATGCCAGCTTAGGTCACAGTGTTTCTCTTATTTGTTAAAGAAGAAAACTGCTGCTTTTTGCTGGAATATCCTGATGAGAGTTCTCAAGTGAATTGAGAAAAACTCGAAAGTAAAAGTTGTACGTAAACATGGACAACTTAAAGTTGCAGTAGGATCTTTTTAGTGCGAGTTTTTTGTTCTTTGTTTTTTGTCTTGATAAGTGTACAACCATTTGTATGATTAAAGATTATGACACGGGTATAAGCTAATCGTTATTGAAGTTGCATCAGTAAGACATCTATGCCCCCGCACTTGCATTAACTGTATTTCAATTCCTTTTGTAACTGGTTTACAGTAATGACTGAAAGCAAGGACAGTAACGTTTGCAGTTTGCCTCACTTTGCACCAGTCCCAACTAATAACACTGCCCCCTTCGTAAATGACGTTGTGTTGTGCGCAGTCAACGTGCCTCTCTGCGTCTTTGCATTTCTTGCAAACCTGATTGTCAACATAGCTGTTATCAAAACCCCGTCGCTGCAAAGACTGTGCAATATTCTACTGTGCAGTCTGGCCGTTACAGATTGTTTGACTGGATTGGTAAGCCAGCCGCCGATTTGTAGCATGGCGTTTGATTATTCAACGCATCCATGAATCCTGTGATCATCAAATAGAAGTGTTTAACGCAGATATGTTGTGTCTCCCAGTCATCGCGGGATGGTCCGTCGCGAGTCTCAGTCTTATGAGCTTTGATCGTTTCTACGCGCTATCAGATCCTTTGATGTACCGTGCAAATGTGACAAAGAAAGGTGATGAGTTCATAGCATAGAATTATCAAATACTATAAACTTCCCTTGGTTATATATACTTTCCCAGAAAATGCCTTGAGAAGTTGCATTACGCCCAGTGCTGATAACCGGGATTTTCTGCGAGTGTTTTGCGCTAAAAGTAGAGAGGATTCTTAAAAACCGATCTTCTCTCTTTTCTTGCAGCCTTTTATTCTGTTGGGATTGGAGGATTCTGTGCTATGCTAAACATTTTTTACCTACTTTGTCTTCTCATGTGTAGGTTTAACTATGATAATGTGTGCACTATGTTCATACGATTTTTTTTTTTTTGCTTAGTTTGAACTGTGTAAACTGTTTGATAGTACGGTAGTATCCAATAGTACCCAATAAAGTTAATTGCATTGTCAAACCATTGACACTTGCACGTAAAACCAGGGACTATTTGCGCACTAACTTAGCGTGCTTTTTTATCAACAGATGCAGTGCGATCAGTTACTCAAGATATACGACATCTGTCGGTGAAGGTGCTCATTTGCTGACTTGTATGATTGGAGGCTTTGAAGATTTTTGTGACCGCTTAGTTGAGCCACAAAAGTCTCTGGAGTATTTGCATCTAGCAATCGGCCAATGCTGGTCTTCCTGACACTATGATTTGTGACTTTTGATCCTTGTCTTTGTAGACTGGCTTCATATGCAGCTGTTTTCAAGAATTTATCTCTTTCATTTTTGCCAAGAGGCGCCTTCATGTACCACACTTGAGGATTTACTCGGCGGTCGCCGTGTCGTACAGCAAAATCTGAACATTAATTTGTCTTGTTTATCTCGCCAAGAAAACGATAAAAACACTTCATATCACTTGACGTTTTTTTCCACAGTGTTTTCACTTTCTGTTCTGGAACAAACTTTTGTAATTCCTCTTGACTGTTACTGAAATTTTCGTCTCCTTGAATGGTAACCTTGGTCATGTTGTTTTGCTCAGTTTTGGCCTGTTCTTCCTCCTCTGGATAATAAAACTCGCTCTCGCTGTGGCTCTCTTCGTCGCTCATACTAAAGAAGTATCGGTATGCTAGTA
>Ga0126336_10001552_pt1 | contig 12168 bp, 5 predicted proteins | sample SidCmetagenome_FD_92530 | JGI IMG/M metagenome (GOLD analysis project Ga0126336, IMG submission 92530) | Coral microbial communities from El Islote,Puerto Morelos, Mexico - Siderastrea C C metagenome | ecosystem: Host-associated > Invertebrates > Cnidaria > Coral | place: El Islote,Puerto... | reverse complement strand
TACTGGAATGAAAGTCGTACTGGCATTTCACTTTAATATCAAGTGCAACACTCCCATTCCTTGGACAGGTGATCAAGCAACCACTCTCACAAGAGAGCTAGCATCTCCCTTTAGAGATGTTTCTGAAATACACTGTAATGCTTCAACACTCATGTTTGAAATATCTAGTTATCTGAGCCATCGCCAGGGTGTGATCACATTTTTATGATTCTAGGGGCAGTCGCTTGTACCAGGTCAATTACAAGAAGTTCTGAAGAGACTGCATATAGTTAGTACCTGTGTATCACTGTACTGGGTCTACAAAGGACTTAAAATGTCCATTGCCTATTAATTTTAAAGCAAATTTCAGTACATGTTTACATAGAGATGGTTCCTGTCATCAAGAATTTGAATTCCCTTCAATTGCAAAGCAACAGGGGCAAATATTTGTATAGCGTTAACTACAAATTAGCATTTCCTTTCAAATAGAGACAGCTGAACACAAAAGAGTGGAGACTTTCAAGTTCAAACAAGTATGAAACAATTAACTTCACTAAGAACTTATTTATCTTCCTTGCTAAGGCTTTACCGTTTTTGAACTTCTTTCATGCAGAAAATAAGTAGTTTACAAGCAAATATCTACTTACATTTTCCTCGTTGTCTGGGTGAATCAATATCCAATCCTTAGTCCCATTCACTAAGCAATTGATCGCATTATCAGCGTCTTTGTGTAACATGCTTCGAGTTCCCCCTGAGCTCAGCCAAAGATTTGCTTCCAATATCCTCTCACTAAACGTACCACACATCAAAAATGGCAAAACCCTGACTTCTGTTGATAGCGGGTCTGGTAGTTGCGAGACTGTATAAGAATCTTTCTTTTGATAAGTTTCTAGAAAACTTCGAATTGTGTCGCGTCCAAGGCCTCTTTCTCCTACAGGAACATGATCTTTTTCTCGCTTTGCTTCCAGTTTAACTTCCAATTCTCCGTAATTTTCTGTTAGATATTTATCCGTCCATAAATGGAAAGCTGGAAAGTGCTTCGCTGCACCTCGGAATACAACTGGTTTGCGGATGCTCGCATATTGGTCCCAAAATTGTTGAGGAGAAGGAAGTTTATCTGCTTGTATTATGTCCACATGGCCTTCGGATTCCCTGTGTTTACCCAGTTCCTCGCCATGACCCCGCGGGAGTTCTTTCTCGCTTACAGAAGAACTCAGGCAGGGTACTAGTCCACAGATAACCAAAACAAACAGGTTAAACTTCATAACATCTACTATGCATCAACAAAACACTAACTCTGAAAGCTGTGTGTGAATCAGTGATATTGTGAACGGGAGAAGACCTGGTAAGGAGCATAGAGACGAGGCAAGGGAAAAATCAAAACTGGGCTCGAGGACACGGATTTTTCGCGACTTTTGGTAGATGCTGGGCAAGTTTGTTGCATTTTTACCTATCCCTGTACGCTATCCAGTGAAAATCTGGATGAATGTTACGCTCTGTGCGACTGTAGCGGTTTTCGGCGAAACCCTGGGGCCATGAGCTAAAAAAATTCCGGGTGGGTGGGTGGTGGGTGCCTTAGCGTCCCACTGGGACTCGAAACCCAATCCCAAGTTCACACCAAAATAAAAAGGAAGATATTTTTCTACTCTGTTGCAACTCAACGCAGAAAACTTTGCACTCCATAAAGGCTGTCAGTGTTAGCTGGTCCTCAAGTGGAGAAATCAGGCGAAATAGATGGCGAAAAATGCTTTTCACCGCCGGGTGAGAAAAGGTTATTCTGGCAAGTTTAAGATAACTTTTACACATATAATAAAACAGTGATTCACCTCAGACAGTCTCTAGGTACAGAAACCTGTAGAAACTCATGGCCTCAGTGAACCTATGTAACATTATAGCCCACACAGTACCAACTGATCGATCAGTCCCCCCTAGCGTCTCCCCGTACGAGGAATAAAGTTGTATAGACTGAATATGCAAAGATAACGCTTTTAAAAGTTTATTCAGGATCGAATTTTCCATTAAACGACAATTAAATCATGTCACGTTTTTGTTTATTGAAGGACTGCTAACAAATGTTTCCAGATTTATAACGCACGTGTAGATTAATTGTACTTCTATTTATGTTGACAAAGAGTAAAACACTCTAAAAATATTTTTGTCTTCTGATTTTGTTTTCTGACGTTGTAAGAAACTGAAGCACAATGCGATTTGTTTAGTTAACCCCCTTATTGGGTTATCTACGTGTGGAAAGTTTTCCGCAATCTTAATTGAACACGTCTGCCGTAAACACATTTTAGAGATTTCAATCATGTGTGTCGACCATAAAATTACGTAAAAGATTTGTCAGATCTTTATAGATCTTTGAACCTGATAAAGTGTATTGAAAACATTTGCAGCAATGTTTATTATTTTCTCAACACAACCTTCAATAATATAGAGACTGAGAAGAAATTTGTAGCCTTGTTTTAGGTTAAAACGTGTTGCAAACCATCTGAAACGGTTGCAGTTTTGTTTGTTACTGTAAAAATGAAACAGATTGATCGGGATTGACCTTAACGATTATTAGCGACAATTCTTGTCAGAAGTGCCTCAAGAGGTTAAACTGACACACGAAATACATGCATTTCAGCGAACGCCGTAAATGAGTAGGTCTGAAATCGAAGAAAAGTGGTTCAAAGAGCTGTTCTGTTCTTTTACAAGATGCTTCAATACCTCGGAAAGCCCGGAGACTTACACGCAAGTTCACACAACATCCATCGTAGGGCAACATTTACTTTGATTCCCCGCGAAACAGGGCAACGAACGTCTTCGATTGACTCCGCAACATGTCAGCTTATTAAATGTAAAGCACTGTTGCCCAAAGAAGAGAAGATACAAATTAATGTCAGTGGGAAATGGTATCAATTGACTTCTAAGCAGCTACAAAAATTTCCTAGAAGTTTATTAGGCGACCCGGAAAAGCGAGGACGTTACCACGACGCGGAAAACGACGAGATATTCTTCGATAGAAACCGGACGGCGTTTGAAAGCGTTTACAACTTCTACCTAACTGAAGGGAAGTTGGTTTTACCAAAAAGGAATTTATCCGGGCAGATAATAGCGGACGAGTTGCACTATTTTGGTGTTTACGATTACTTGAGTTCAAACGACAAAAAATACAACTTGCCGCTTCCAAGTAGGTTGCAGGCACAGAAACATATTCCAATCAGGAGGATTTATCAGAGGAAGGTCTGGAAAATGTGCGAAATCTCTGATTCAAGCAATTTTGCGCGTGCCTTGAATTTGTTTTCGCTACTTGTAACATTGCTTGCAGTTGTTTTAGCGTGCGTTGATACTTTACCAAGCGTTCGAAGTTCGCGAAATTCTGAACCGGATCTCTTGAACACTGCCACAAACTACAGCTTTTTAATGTCAAAACATAATAACACGACCTTTTACAACGGTACAAGCACTACGAGATATTTTATCTCAAAAGCTGAACTATTTTGCGTCGCATGGTTCACCGTAGAGGTCTTGGTACGCTTTATTGTTGCCCCAGAAAAACGGAGGTTTTTTCTAAAAGTTTTGAACATTATAGACATTGCATCAGTTTTTCCTTTCTACATCTCACTAATTGCTTCAAGCAGTCGAAGAGTGCCAGTTTATATCTTCAAAATTTTACGATTTTCAAGGATTTTCCAAGTCCTGAAACTTTCACGCCTTACTTCAGCAATGAAAGTTGTCGGTAAAACTGCTGAGGCGTGCGTGTACGAACTCTGGACGGTCTTTTCCCTAACTTTCATCGGGACAGTTTTGTTCGGCATTACAGTATATTACTGTGAACAGTGGGATCAGGAGACAATATTTCACAGTATTCCTGATGCATGTTGGTGGGCTGTGGTCACGATTACCACCCTGGGGTATGGCGATATGGTTCCGAAAACGTTAGGTGAGTGTCAGATGATTATTTTTATACCAGACTTGTGTGTATGACTCTTTTACCCCCAACAAACAAAATCGGCCAGTACTCGATATATGTTCAACTTGCACGTTTCAAAAACAAACAAATAAACAAAAACAAAACAGCAACTGTCGAACAATAACAATACAACCAAACACGAACTTGAAATGGCACCTGAGGTTTTGAAAAAGTTTTACCGTAAATTTTAAACCATTCCCAATTACAAGAGAAAATCAGTTCTCTTGCCCGTTCATATTTAAAGTATTCAAGCTCGATATACCTGACAAAGTACTTTCCATATCAAAATCAGAGGTAATTTTTTGGGAAATTTCGTCTGGGAAATGGACAACTTCTTTACAAGGGAAAATCAGTTCTCTTGTCCGTTTATATTCAGTCTTTAAGCTCAACATACCTGACAAACTATTTTCCATATCGAAATAAGAATATATGCTTCGGAAATTTCGGTTGGGAGGTAAGTGGACAACCTATACACGCTGTTTCAGTTCGTTGAACCACACAAGGGAAACAAGAAATCGTGTGCCGAGCCCCCACCCCTCAGCACCTGTCACGCAGGCTAGTCACAAATCAGTTGAGATTTGCCTCAATTTTGTATTTTATAGTGCATAAGTCATTTCCAGCAGTGCCCATCCCCCCCCCGGGCCGACCCCTGGGCATTAGGATTTTTTGAAAACAAACCGGCAAATGCCCCACGGCGGGGACAAGTGAACTGTTCAAATGCTCCGCGGTACAGGTAAACATACGTTAAATTCTTAGTTTTCGGGCTTACCTTCATTCTAATCAAAGCTAAATCAAGCCAAACTAAGTCTCAAATAAGTCTCATTTCGCTGTATTGCTTCACTGATCGATCATTCGTTCTGTGGATCGAACATCTCATTTTGCCCTCCTTAGACAAAGTTAATCACAGATTTACCGCGCTTGTCCGATGAACTTAACACCGAAAGGAAGTGACAGTACTGTGATGTGAAAATCACGAGACCGTCAAATGCCCCGGGGTAGACTAATGCCCGGCCCCCGAGACGGACAATGAGGAAAAATGCCCAACTAATGCCCGGGGGGGGATGGGTACTGCTGGAATTGACTGATGCATAAGTAGCTGAAAGTTGAAATTTTATTCTTTGCCTTTCTTCTCTCATCTGCAGCTGGAAAAATAGTTGGCGGAGTATGCTCGGTTTCAGGTGTAGTGCTCATCACGCCGTTACTGCCAATCATTTATAACAAGTTTGACCGGTTCCAAAAACTGGAAGACAAAAAGTCAGCAGTGCGATACCGGTATCGCCCGAGTATCAAGCTGAAATAACTTTGTTTTTCGGGAAAAGAGATTTATTTACCATCCTACGTCATGCAAGCTGAAAGCTGGAAAAGCATGACGTTGTCGGATTTTTGATAAAACACTTTATTCCTAAACCAACAATTTGTTGTTTTTCGATCAGTTAGTCCCCTAAAAATACTATTTTACAATGAGTCCAATTAAATAAGTTACAAAATCATCTTGATATCCCTAACTATACTGAAACTGAAAAACTCTTGTGTGCGAATACAGGCACATCACATCGCCCACCGCCCTCTTTTGCCAAGCGGCGGCAACGGGGGTTGTAGATCGTACAAAATAAATAAGTCATAAAAAATCAACTTTTAAACTAATCAATCCTTGACAAATAGAATACTATAAAAATAAATAACAAAATAAAATAACTTTTGTTCATACGAGAAGTGCACTTTCTCTGGTTATACATTTTTATACATTTCTTCTGCAGAGCAAAAATTGCAATCGATAAGTTGGATCAAGGTGCTTGTCAAATCTTAGAAAACTATAACTCCCTTAAAGAACTAGAAAAAAAAGTTAGTTTAAGCAGCCTCTGCAGAATGGGATACGCCGCGGAAGAGACAAAACCGAGGGCAGTAAGAATACCAAAATGTATAACGCACGTGGAGGAAAAGAAAAAAAAATAGCGGCGTCGAAGTTCTACTGATTTGAATTGATGTCAAAGATTGCGTGAACTCTAATAATCAGTTATGATTGGGAATACCAAACTTTCACAACTGACGAGACGACTCTTTCTTTAGCTCTTAAGATTACGACTCGTTGTACTTCTGCATCCATAACCTGAAAATCTTCTTGGTTTTGTATATTTGCCATTCTTTAAGCAAACGACGGTTAACCAGCGTCAGTTGGTACCAAGCCATGAAAACCTGTCGTGTAGAAGAAACAACGATGTCTCAGTTTTTTTAAGGATTCATCAGTTTCCTTACCGTTGGGAAAAGTCTTTGAAGGGGATGGACAAGTTTGAGAAATTAACCTTGCATTAAAGCGAAGAAAACTGAAGAGCTCTACAAAAGTCGCAATTTTAACACTACAATCGTCTTTATTATGTGCAAATCGCGTTTTCATTACGTACAAATCTTAGCTATGCAAGGACTAACCAACCAACCCTTCACAAACGCTTACAAAAATCACAAATAAAACTGAGCTGTTTTTTCAAAATTGGGACCATGTATCTGTACATGATGTTTTTCACGACAAGCGTAGGGGCTCTTTCCCTCTATGATTCTTTTTAGTTCCTTATATTTTTCACGAAGAGCGACAATTTCGAGACAGTCGTGCAAACATTTTAGCGGGACACAGTAAGGGTGCAAGCACGCGAAACGAAAGGCCTGAGACATTGCATTACTTACGCGCCAAATGATGAAAATGCCGCTGATGCGGAAGACACATGAAACAGATTTGGCGGAAAGCGCGAGGGCCGCGTAAAGTATGTGTATATGTAGCACATCAGTACTTTATTCAGTGGTAGTATTTTACCTCGGACAGCTGCTTTTTCTCCTCGTGTTTCATCATCATTTCAGAAACTCTCTTCCTTATCAACTGATGACGCCACTTTGTCCAGAATTTTTCATAGACGCGACGATCAACCTGGCAGGGAAAGATAAAAATTTGCGGTCAAGCAACGGAATTCTATTGTAAATGAAATGTGTCAGTTTAAAATCAACGCGGTCTTCATCGGCTCTTCGCATCTTTCGTTCAGTAATCGGTAAGCCTCGTGGAAATACCAAAAGTTTCCTCGGCTCCTGTTATCGAATAAGAAGACAGAAAGAGCAATCCCAAGTTGACACAACAGCAGGTTTGCTCCCCACAAAGTTACGTTGCGTTGCCTAGCAACTCCTGTGGGGAAAATCGCAGGCTCAGCCAATTTAGGCAGACGACTGAATTTTGAAGTTCCCACCTTTACCTTAAAGAATAAAGGAACAGAAAAGAGCGGATTTTTACCACTTCAGTGGCGATCGTGTTCAGAGAGATTCTCTTCTTCCATATAAGGAAGTGTCTTTCAACAATCCTCTTGTCATTTTGCTTGTTGAGTAACTCAAGTTTGACATCATGTAGCCAGGCACGAAAGCACATTTTGCTGAAAACAAAAGGAAGAGATAGGCGGTTAATGATAGAGAACAAGCGTTAAGTTCTCGTCTTTATCCATACAATCTTCGAGACAAACAGAAAACATCATTTACAGTTTGAACCCAACGGTTCCAAGAAGAAAGAACATTGAACATTATGATTTAGTCTACTACAGTTCCTTTTTACCTCAGCATTTGCTGGTAATGTTTGTCAGCGACTTCTTCTTGTTGCTAAAGGATAAAACAAGAATTCACATCAAGACGAGGAAAATCCTAACTCTGAGTTCCATGACGTATAAACAAAGGCCGGGGTTGTTCGAAAGACAGGTTAAGCTAGTCTTGCATTGAACCTTACCTTTTCTTTTTCTTTCTGTGCCAGCTTTTGCTCTGTCTTTGCCTTCCATTCAACAAAAATCTGTGGAAAAAAAGGAGTAAATCTAGTTTAGACGTCGGCTTCAAAACTGCCTTCAAATCATTCATTTTTCAGACAATTTTTCAATATCAGGCTTTGTAGTTTGCAGCTAATGATATCGGTCATGGAGCAAACGTCGTACGTTCGCAGGCGTTTTGCAGTTCATTGAGAGGTGAGATCCTGGCATGCAAATGCGAACATGCAGCCGCTATCTGTTCTTTCATGATTTTACCACACCCACCCCACCCATGAATGACTGTAAATAGACACACCGACTCGACCCATAAATGATAATAAATAGTTTCACCCACCCGAACTCATGAATGGTTATAAACGGCAAGCGAGGACTACGTTCCTTACTCGTTTTGAACAGTGATGTGGATTTTTTTTAACAATTCCGCGTGCAGATGGCACAAAAATTTTACTTCCAAACCTTGGATGTGATTGTCTTGTTGCAGTGTTTCTCCGCTCTGCTCTTCAGCGTAAATTTTTTCCATTCCCTCATACAACCCTGTTTGACGCGTCTGTTGTGATGAACCATCTGTCCGTCTATCAACTTTTTCTGCTTACAAGCGAGTTTCAAGGCATCTCTCCACTCATAGAACATGCGAGAAACCTGACAAAAAAGTAAAATTAAGTTAAAAATTTGGGGAACCTCGTTAACCTGTGATCAGAGCAAGTTTTAGTGGCACTTTCATTTGATACTACGTGAGTAGAATATTTTGTTTAGCGGAACGAAAGTAGCGCCTGATCACTGGTAAGAACTTCATCTGTTTGCATGTACGGTTGGCCGGGGGGGGGGGAGGGGGGCATTGTGTCTCACCTTCTTGTTCATGAGTTGATCTTGAAAAGATTTAATCGTCTTGCGTTCTTCGATCCTTGTCCTAACAACATTCAGCCATTCAACGAGCGACCTGTAAATATAACAAAGTTGCATTTGATACGAGGCAATTGAGAACAAAAATGAGTAAAATATGAAGACAAGATGTAACATTTCTTTACAGGATTAACTAAACTTGCTCCAAGTCGCTCGTTCTGGTGATGGAGGACACTGCGCGCGGTCCACGCACGTAAATCAAATTGGCGGCTGGTTCTGCTTGTACTGTAGAGATCAGTGCAAAATTCCGCGCGTGTTTTACCTAATCATGCGCTACACCGAAACACAGATATCATCTCTTCTCCCCAAACTAAGGGAAATTTTTGTTTTCGTCCCTAAGAAAGTACGAGCAGCTTGGAGCAAGCGTAAGTGTGGCTGACCTCTTCATCACGGTTCTGTTGTGCAGTTCTTTCGCTCTTTGCATCTGACGAGTTTTCTCTGTCCACTGGTGGAAGTACGAATGCACAAGTCGCCGACCATGTTGTGCCTGCAAATCATCCGCCATCTCAGCTTGTTTCTTAACCTCTGTGAAAAGAGAAACGATCACATGTTAAGTACCACAGGCACACCAATGATTCAGTGACTTTTTCAGTGAATTGTTACTCACTGTGCGTAAAACGTTTCCAATGGAGACCAGCTTCCCGCGTTCTTCTAAGGAGTATTTTCTGTGAAATTCAAGAAAAGGGGATAACATGTACAAGTTAGTGCTGGTCAATTATTATTTTGTGCTCTATAACTGGTCCTGACCAATTAGAGCAAACAAAGTTTTTAACCTATCAAAAATCCAAAACCAAACACGACTTGGCCTACGCGGGTTTTCCCGCGGTTGGCACCAGCGGCTGCATTTTTCTCCGCGCTTGGCAACCATATGGTTTCGCGCGCTTAGCAACGTTAACACGTTTTCTTGCGCTAGGAAACAAATGCGTGCTTTTCCCGCGCTTGGCACCGATTGCACGTGTTTGCTTTTGATTGATTTGTTTTGTTATCTGCGTTTGTCATGATTGGCCAATTAGTATCGTTTTGCATTGGCTTTACGAAAATAATCAGAAAATTGCTCCTAATCAGGTGTTCCCATCAGATCCCATCAGGTGTTCCCATCAGATCATTTTTCATGTGTACCTCTTGAAGTTTTTCCGTCCCTTTCTTTGTGTAGAGCGCAAACCACCATCTTTGGAACGTCTATCGAATAAGATAAGGAAAAGCAACTTCGTAAGGGTAATCAAAAACAACAAAAATTAAACTAATAAGTTTGGTGGACTACCCAAGGAGTTTACACACCTCATTTTTCTCCATCCAAATAAAACAAACACTACTCTGAAAAAAACATTTCGGCAAACTTAAAATATAAGTTGTAGGCAGAAATTAAGACAAATTAAAGAGGTAAGACCATTCTCAAATGTACAGGATTAATGAAGCGAGAAAATTACATTGAGAGCCAATAAAGGCACTGTTACACGGCGCAATTTCCCTGCAACTTGCAACGCTACAGATGACGACAGTATGGCGAGGTAAGTTGCAGAACACATGTTACACGCTGCAACTTCTCTCGCAAAGTTTCGAAAAGTAGAAACCTAGTCTACCTTTCCTCCAACTAGCAACGGAATTTCGTTGCCAGCCATGTTGCAAAGAAGGGGTGTTACACGCAAATTTCGTCCGCAAGTTGTCTCGCAACGCCGTTGCGTTGCAAATTGCAGAAAAAAAGCCTCGTGTAACAGCACCTTAACGAATACACAAAATGTTTTGTTTACTCTTGCTTATACTTAGATTTTAAGTTTGCAAGATGTTTTTCGGAGTAGTTTGTTCTAGCATTTCTCGTTATCGGCGACAACCAAACGACGTGGCGCCAACGCAGCAAATCTTGAAAGTCGGGAATTCAAAGTTATAACAACTCAAACCAAAACAACTCAACACGAATTCTTATTCCAACTCGGCCATTTTACCTCCGCTACAAGTTTTCGCCTTGTAGCTCTTAAGTTATTTTAGAAGACAGTGTTTCAAATTCAGCCATTTGACTAGCTTTTAATCACAATCAATTTTATTTAGCAATTCCCATTTACTAGATTCACCGTGAGTGACAGAAATAATAAATTATACGCCATCCTTTTTCCCCGTAAAAATTTTGCTTCATTCGAGTAAAAACTTCATTCATTTCAAAAAATGGCGCTTAAAAAATCACGCAGTCACTAACATTTCCCCCAATGTTCTGTAAGAAATCCCGTAACTCATATTTACAATCGAAATAAATACTTAAGCAACTTTACCTTAGCGACAAGTTTTTTCTGGTACGATTTTTCTGCCTTACATCTCAGCATAAATTTCATCCATTTTACAAGACAGTGTTTCAACAATTCAGCATCCTTTTTCTGTAAATGCTCCTCAAGGACTTCCATGTTTCTCATGTTTCGTTCGAAACTTTCTTTCCAAGTTTTGAAGGAGCTCGATAACTGGAGGGAAAGATCGACAAAACACGGTTAAATATTTACGAGAATTTAAGAACTCATTCTATTTCCAGTAATTACAACTAAAACTTATCTAATAGGATCCTTCACAGAGCGTTACTGTGTGGTCCATACTTCCTGGCACTAAAGAACCAATAAAGGGTTTTCTTTATTACATTTTTAAGGAAAATAGTCCGCCTATTTTGCGAGCTTGCGTAAGCAAATTGCTCTCGCAAGTTGGGGAGTCTGAGGTTTAGCTATCCACACAGCATACATCAAGTGATTTTCAGAAATGGTTCGCCTTTGCTGATAATGAAAGTGCTTTTCTCTCCTGGAAACGACCGACTTTGGCAGGCCATTTCTAAAAAGGGACGATTCGTATTTTGCAGCTAAGTGAGAACACCTTTTACGTCATATCCCGCTGTTTTAAAATGTCGTCATAAAATACTGAGTTGTACGAAGAGCGCAACAAGCAAATTCACGCGAAGTTCTCGGTTTAATTTAGTATAAATTTAACTCGTGCTATTCCTTTACTTCTGGATTTGATAATGATGATAGAAACTCAATGAAACGTTGTTCATCTCAATTTTCATTTTTATGCTCAAGGGTTAATCAAAACCTTCCGTCCTTAGATTTTGTATTTGTAAGGCCAGGTATTACACAAGGATTTTTATAGTATCTGAGGAAAAATAGACCTACCAGATCATGTGCCTTGTTTTGTTGCATTTCTTGTAGAGCCTTTTGGCTTTCTACACGGCAGTGTACATACTGATGCAATCCGAGCAATGTACTGTAAAGAAACGGCAACAACACAGAAAGAATCGATAGTCGACACAGTCAAAGCCAAATCAGATAAGATAGAAGGGGGAAAGCACGTGATAACAAATCTTTTGAACAATTATTAACGCAAACGATGAAAATTTACTCATATTTAAAGACGGTACAACTTCTATGCGCTTTGATTTCCGCGGGTAACATGAACAACATGAAGAAGGACGGTAAAAGACCTATTGAGAGTTGTTTACAAGATGGAGTTAGGGAAGAGGGTGGGGGGGGGGAGGGGGGAAGCGGAAGTAAAGATGTTTCCAAGTCGAAAAAGGCCTTGCTTTTT
>Ga0126336_10001551_pt1 | contig 12170 bp, 8 predicted proteins | sample SidCmetagenome_FD_92530 | JGI IMG/M metagenome (GOLD analysis project Ga0126336, IMG submission 92530) | Coral microbial communities from El Islote,Puerto Morelos, Mexico - Siderastrea C C metagenome | ecosystem: Host-associated > Invertebrates > Cnidaria > Coral | place: El Islote,Puerto... | reverse complement strand
CTTAAAGGAAACGTATTGAAATGTATTCTATTTTTCTTTTTCCAGACAAACCTCAAGTGACTTTGTCGGGACATTATTCCGTAGATGAAGGACGTGACGCATTTTTGTATTGTAAAGCTGTAGCCTACCCGACCCCTGTCAAATACAACTGGTTCAAAAATGGAAAGCAGATCATTAGTGATCCGAATGGAGACTTCGTTATCGACAGTTTAGCAGATAGACGGAGCAGATTAACAGTTAAACAAGTCAAATATGAAGACCCGTATAACCAAATGTATTACTGTTCTGGAACAAATGTTATGGGAACTGGAAAAGAAAAATCTTTTCAACTCTTTGTTAATTGTAAGTTGCGTTTTTTCTTTCTGTTGCCTAATTTACAATGGGTTGTATTTCAAAGCTAGGCCACAACCTTTCATATGAAAATAAGTTTGATTTACGTATGAATTAAAGCTCATTTTCAAATGAAAAAGGGGTACAAGACAACTCGGAATTGGCCTATTGCTTTTTGTCGCTTTAGAAACTGTAATATCCGCTTTGTATCATGGACTTACGACAGTTTTTTTTTCTTTTTATAACTTTCAGATGCTCCTCGCCAAGTTACAGTTTCTACTTCTCCCTATCCGGCAGTTGTTGCACTGGGTGAGGGAATAACACTGAGTTGTAGTTCAGATGGGCGTCCATACCCATCATTCTATTGGAGATGGAATGGGCGTATTCTCGATGGTGTTGGCCGACGGGGCACATTGGTGCTAAGAAATGCAAAAGTAAAAGATGCAGGCAATTACAAGAAAGAAACCGACTTGGCTTTAAACAAAGTTCTGCTACAGTAGTAAATGTGGAACGTAAGTGTGTTGGCGTCAAGAAGGGAATGTACCTTACCTGGTCTATCTGAAATAAGATGTGTAAACTGTAAACTTATCATAGGACCTTATATTAGCTCCCAAAAGGGCTTTCCAACATATAATCATACGTATAAAAATTTTTTACAAGATCATCAAAGGAACGAAAGTAGCCATCATCTAAATATTAAGACATAGAAATCAACTTATTTCTAAGACATAAATCGATACTTCCTATAATGCGTGCTGCTTAATAATGTCTTAACCCTCGAACGTACAAGCAAAGTTACAAGCAAAGTCACAAAAACTGTGGTGCAAGGGGGACGGGGGAGTGGACATTGATGGTACCCCTCGCCTGGATTTCTGTTGTGTTTTAATATTTCGAAACGATTTTGCCTTTGATAGAAAGCCTTTGGTCTGCTGCACAAGATGAGGTATATACGATTGTTTGGGGCGCTGCTGGGGGCCTATGAGGTTATCCAAAATAGTTGCCATACTGGCCGCCATCTTGGATGAAGTCAAAATTAAAAATCGTCAAAAAACGGCGGAAATTGACTGAGTGTTGATGCTGAAAATGTAAAAAATGACATAATTAAAAATTTTGCTGCTTTTTGTGAACAATTTATGTTTTCTTACCTAAAACAAGGTGAAACTGACACACATTTTTGTTATAAATAGCTTGGCCATCTGTTATTTATGACCTCATTTCTCGTAACCATAGCAACTGCTTCTCACCAAACTTCTATCAAAATGTGTCTAAGGGATATGCGTACAGCTACTGTCAACGGGCAGGTGCTGAAGAAAAAATCGCCTTGGAAAAATTCAAGAAAAACCTTATGGGGGGGGGGGCATTTACCCCCTCCCCTGGTACGTCCGAGGGTTAATAACATCGGTTTTTACCTTGTTTTTTTTGTAACATCTTCTTCGATGTACAGGTTGAGGGTGCTTGCCTTAGTTAGTATCTAAGTCACTCAAAATCTTAACAGATATTCACAAAAGCGGAATTTTTCTTCAACATTCCACAGTTACGTGTAAAACGAATATGTGTCTCAGTGCCGGAAGTCTTGTTTTGTTTGAACCGTCTCTCGTACGGATAAGGCGCGGAGCTACATTATTCCTTCAATTACATAACAAGACTGTTTCTCTAAAAAATAGAAGATCCCCGACCGGCTACCAGCTAAGTTAATGTAGAGCTGCTAGACTCATCTCCTAGACTCATCCCAGCAATCTCGTTTTGACACGGAGTGATCGAAGCTATCCAAATCGATTTTTCTTCCATCTCTAATTCCAAACCTACCCTGTTTCCACTCTTTTGTCCTGCAATTTTCCTTGAAAACATCTGAGCAACTTGTAAGGACCGTAACAAACAGACGAATATAGCAAAAATGGTGGCAACGTTTCTTTGAAACGTAAATCCCAACTTAGTATCCTACATATGTAATTAATGTGATAATGATATGTAATGTGAAACACTAAGGCAATTTCACATTTAAACCAATTTGGCCAACTCGAATTCTCTGGTTAAATATTGAAATGAAGGAAGGAAGGAAGCGAGGGAGGGAGGGAGGGAGGGAGGGATTGATGGATGAATGGATTAATGGACGGATGGATGGATGGATGGATGGATGCATGGAAGGATTTAGCGTGGGATGCAGGGAAGGAGGGAGAGAAGGGCGGAAGGATGGATAGATGGATGGATGGATGGATGGATGGATGGATTGATGGATGGACAAGTGCATGAGTGAATTTCTTAGGCGTGAAATGATAAATTTTATTGCATTTCCTCAGATCGACCTACTGTTATAACTTTAACAACTGGAACTCCAGGCAACGCTGTGGTGCAAGGAACAACTGTGACTCTTACATGCAGTGCAAATGGTTACCCGTCTCCGAAATACACCATAAGACAAGGAGTTAAGAAATTGGTGCAACAGAGCAGCACAGGAAGGCACGTAATCAACAACATACAGCTTAATGCTGAGGATGAATCTTATTCCTGTGTGCCATCAAACAAAGTAGGAAGTGGGCCAACAAAGGAACTTAAGATCAATGTACAAGGTTAGTACTGTCCCTTTTCACTTGGTCTATTCTAAACACTTAATTTGACACTGTACTTAACACTTAGTACTTTGACACTTTGAATGTAAAGTTAAATAAATGGCGGCTATGAAACTTGTTTCACACCTTCTCACCTTCATTGCTTATAAATGAAAGCATAGGAAATTAAGTTCGTGTGTGACCACCTGAACGAAAACGCCTTTGATAAAGTATGCAAGCGTTTTGCTATTGGTCTAGAATTTACTAATTCAAATGCTCACCAACGTTTTTCTCAGATAAATCAAAAATTCATATTCGCTTTCTTGTCTTCCACAGTTCCTCCAGCATTTCATGCTCAAACTCTGCCAAGAAACAAACAAAGAAAAAAGGAAGACGAATCCGTAAGCTACTCATGTACTTCTGAGGCCAAACCGGCAGCAAAAATTCAGTGGACATTAAACGGACAAAGTCTTGCCAACTTACCACCTTACGCCATCTCGTCCCAAATACTGCCAATGCCAGGTTCAAAACTGTTGAAGACAATTGGGTATCTTGTCATTGATAAACTCAGCAAGAAGCAAACTGGCAAGTTTTCCTGTATTGCTATCAATGATGCTGGCAGAGCAATTCAATCTACAGAACTTGAACTTGAAGTCCCGTGTAAGTATTTAAACTTACAAAATAAAAGACAATATAATAATAATACAAACTAATTGCGATTTTGAGGCGTCAATACTGCATTATATTGACGGCTTAAGATGGGAGAAAATATATTCCATATTAAGCTGAGTGGGAAAGCGACGGATCCCAATACGAGGAATATATTTTCTCCTAACGCCGTCAATATAATGCAGTATCGACGCCTCAAAATCACAATTAGTTTTCATCATTGTCTATGTGATAGCTGGATAAACACAAAACATTGTGCGTGTGATTGATTTTCAAATTCTTACTACCTACTAAATCAGTCTCCATAACAACGGTGTTCGTGTAAAATAAAATTGTCGCGGGTTATTGGAAAATTTTCCCAATTTTGATGAGATAACTACGCTTCAAAAGACGGAAAAATGGCATTCAAGTTCAGAAGTTTTGACAGCGATGATGATGAGTGGCTCGAATTACCGAATTTGGATATTGCAAGTGACATTCTTAAAGAAAAGTTGCCCGTCGAAGAAAGTCCGCAAGATGCATCAACACAGTCGGTCAAAAATACTGAGTCGCAAACAAAAGCAGTTGGAGTGAGTAAAGCGGCAGAAAGCAATGGAAAATCAAGAAAACAGAGCATTGTGATCTTAGATGACGACGAAGTAGAAGAGTTCCAGATAAAACAACTGGCTCAAAATACGGTTAAAGAAAGTGAGTGTGCAGTTCGTCGCCTTCAATCGTGGTACAGGGAGCGTTACAGAGAAGATCTAGTGTTGTCAAGTATTACCAAAGTCAGTGCAAGCTATTTACTAAAACATTTTTTTCTTGAAATCCGAGATACAAGACGAGAAAGCCTTGGAGGTGAATATGAGCATTCAACCCTCACAACCTACCGGAATGGTCTGCGAAGATTTTTTCTTGAGCGTAAAGATGGAAAACGTTTCGATACTGGGAGAGGACGAAGATCTAAAGAAGAAGCTTGCGTGTAAGCGAAAACAGCTAAAAGCCTCTGGAAAAGGAAACTTCCTATCAGTGTTAATGCCCTGGATAAAAACCAGATAGAGAAGGTATGGGCAAGTGGTGATGTTGGCCTCAACAGTCCCCGCCAACTGCTTCATCTTGTTTGGCGGAACAAAACGGGAATGCTGGGCATGAAAGGCCGTCAGGAGCACCTAAGTGCAAAAATTGGAGATTTTAAAGACCCAGTACGCACTACGAGTACACAGAGCGCTCCACAAAAAAAAGAAAACAGCCGAAACAGACAATCCAAAAGCCAACAGGAAATACAACAACAAGATTTTCAGAGGGAGTGGAGAAAAAAGAGATCAGTAGTATATGTTCATTGAATTAGCCGTTTTACTGTCTAGGTAAGGTCTAGGTAACGTCGAGGTAAGTGTCGAGTTAGGTCGAGGTAGGTCGAGTTAGGTCGAGGTGTAATCATCTCATTATTGAAAACTCGGCATTTTTCACAGAGAATAGTAATTTGGATTTCCCTTGGATTCCGCTGGATTCCCTTACTATAAAATTGGATTCCATCATTGTAAAATTGGATCCCTAACACATTGGTGAGCCAGTTGAGTCTAAGACGATTCTTGCGCTCGAATTCCATAAAAAGCCAAGCGCCGCTAAACAACATTTGCAAATTATGAAACCCACTGAAGGGAATTATTTTATTAAAGTTTTAAAAGCACTTATTGTTCTCATACAAAAGACTGCTCGCTTAATGCGCTGTAGTGAACTTAAATGCAAACATAATGGACATGAAACATGCAAATATTCACTAACTTCAAATATGTTAATGTAACTTCAAATATGTTAATGTAACTTCAAGTATGCAAATATAACTTCATTCCCACCTTTGTTACCGTAACTTTTATTTCAATCGCTCAACTAGTGCAAATCAAACTCCTAAATAACCCTCCTCTTCTTCAGGAGGGTAAAACTCTCTTTTGATTTCTTCCGGTTGTAGTGTGTCACAGCTCCACAGTCAAAACACGTCTTGATCTCCTCTTTCATATGTTTCTGGTCCATAGGAATATTGTGACTGCAGATGGGACAAGTTTCACGGTTATCATGCCAAAAGCACTTGGGGCATTTCATGACCGTAGTGTGATAAGCATTTGAGCCTTCACACGGATTTAGATTCTTTCACTGTATGATTGTAGTGCTTTCAGAGTCACTATTCTCGTTTTCGCTATCCGCTTTCAGATCATTGTTTTCAGTCTCCTGGGACTGACTATTCTCAGAAGCTGTTTCTACTTTATCTTCACTGTCTGTAGATTGTTCCTCGTTGTTTTCGGAGCGTTCATTGTTTTAATACTATTCTTCTTTCTCTAACAAATCGCTAAGAAGTTTTTTTTACTCTTTATCAAACGCTTATCGAATATCAGCTCTGTCAGTCCTTCTAGGAAAGTGTTGAGCGCACGAAGTTTGGTTACGTCACTGTTATGCATGAGTAACACATATTTGACCAGCTCTGAGATCTTTGTCACAGAGATCATGCGCTGATGTCGGAGTAATTGCCCTCGAGGTGTCCAAAACAGAATATCTTTGGAAGTGGCCATACTGTGCAACAGTTCTGAAGCACGCTTTCTGGAAACGGCTTGGGAGAGATTGTCCAAAACATCTTTGATTCGGGGTTCCTCCTCATTACTCTCTTCGTCAGAGTAATCGTCCCTGTTCCTCTTCCTCCCAGTCTATTTTTCTCTTCATATTGATCAGCACTCGTTAAAAGTAAATGATAAATGATCACACTTTAAAATGTGCCGTTGTTTTTATTACATTAGGAACCCCAAGCTACTAAGACCAGGGGTCAGCAAATCTTGAATAAAACCACTGCCCTCTTGTACAAGGGTTTGTCAGGTAAAGCGCGGTTAACAAGAGCATCCTTATTTTGAGGTAGTTCACGTACCCCCTGAGAGGATAGTTTGGTGCTATTCACAGTGGCAGCCCGCTTACATTCATGGAGCTGATGGCAACAGTACCAAACATAGAATTTGTCAAGGGTATTCCTTCTGAGCTAGAAAACGACTCCTTTTGTGACATCAACAAAGGCAACTTGATGGTCATCGACGATCAGATGGAAGATGAGGGTGGGGGCAAGAGAACTGTCAACCTGTTTACTAGAGGTTCTCATCATCGCAACCTCAGCGTCATTTATATCGTACAGAACTTTTTCCATCAAGGAAAAAATAGTCGAAGCATCAGTCTTAACAGTCATTACTCGGTTCTTTTCAAAAATCCGCGGGATAAACTGCAAATTCTGACACTAGCTATGCAAACGTATCCCGGAAGCACTGATTTCTTTATCAAACGGTATGAAGAGGCCGTGCGCAGACCCTTTGGGTATCTCCTCGTTGATCTAAAAACGACCACTCAAGATAACTGCAGGTTACGAACGAACGTTCTACCTGGTGAAGAACGATTTGACAACGTAGGGGTACCAGACAATATCTGGCTAGACCCACTGAAGTATCTCTAGCAACAGAACCTAGCGACAGTTCCAGTTCTTCCAGCGATGCAGAAATTGCAAGATTCTATGTATGGTCTCCTCTCTCGCAAAGACATTAAAGAATATGAAAGAGCAAGGCAGTACATACAGCTGTAAAACAAGTATTTGACATTTAAACAACATTTGAATTCCAGAAGCAAAGAATCTATTCTACCTTACTCTCAAGAGCAAAGAGAAATGTTAGCAATTTTCTAGCAGATAATGTACCCGAGCCCATTCAAGAACCGTTAGCAGTCACAGTGAATCCAGTTCAAGAGCCAGTGACTGTACAAGCGATGGTTGCTCAAGCACCAGTACAAACACCCACTGTTCAAACACCAGTGACTGTACAAGTGACTCCCGCAAAAGCGTTGCCTCCCTCATCCATATTAACACCCCTCCCACAGTGGAAGCACCTTCGCTAACAAGAAAGCCAAAACGTACACGAGTTCGGTTTGTAAATTACTTAGAGGAAGATGACCGTCCTTGTCCTTGTCCCGGCGTCTTCGCAGAAGTCATCCTTACAAGTATACTCAAGAAGAGGACGAACGGTTATGTTATTTAGGAGTTTGATTTGTACTAGTTGAGCGGTTGAAATAAAAGTTGATTTGTTCGTGAATATCTGGGTGTTTGATGTCTCATTATGTTTACATTTAAGTTCACTCGAGCGCATTAAGCGAGCAGTCTTTTGTATGAGAACAATAAGTGTTTTAAAAACTTTATTGAAATAATTCGCTTCAGTGGGTTTCATAATTTGCAAATGTTGTTGCCGCTATGACTTTTTATCGAATTCGAGTGCAAGAATAGTCTCAAACTCAACTAGATTACTGATGTGTTAGGGAATCCAATTTTTACAATGAAGGAATCCAATTTTATAGTAAGGGAATCCAGCGGAATCCAAGGGGAATCCAAATTAGTATTCGTTTGTGAAAAATGTCGAGTTTTCTATAATGAGATGATTACACCTCCACCTAAACGGCATACCTCGACCTAACTCACACTTACCTCCACTAAACTCGACTTACCTAGCACTAAACAGGACCAAATCATACATGAAGAAAGCTGAATTAGACCAAAATCATAGAAGGAATATGGAACGATTATGGAATCGCTAAATCAGTTTGTGGAAACAAAACTTACCTCGAAATCGATTCCATCAAAAGTAAACTCAACCAAACGCTGGCAAGCCAAACCAGTAAGATTCTCTGGAATTTAGGCAGAACTGGTGAACATCTCCCATTCCTACACAGTTGAACAAGCGTTCAAAGCAGTTTGAAGATCATTCAAGTTCAAGAAAGTTATTTGGCAGTAAATAAGGTTTCCAATAGAAACGAACTCGAAGCAAATTTTTCTAGCAGAGCAAATTGCAGTTGCAAGAATGACGCGCTTAACGGAAAGCGCGCTTTTATTTTGAATTCATAATAGACTCTTAACTGACCAATCGGGGTTGACTACGAGAAGGGAAGTTTGGGCAAGCATATTGTTATCATTGTGTAAGAAAGAAGCTCATAAGTATTCTTTTGTGAAAAATGTCGAGATTTCTATAATGAGATGATTACACCTCGACCTACCTCGACCTACCTCGACCTAACTCGACACTTACATAGACCTTACCTAGACAGTAAAACGGCTAATTCCAATGAACATATACTACTGAGATCCCTATGTCGCACTAAAGACCTATCTGGAGGACAGACCATAAGGCACAGACGATTTCTACCTGCACCCTATCGACAACCCCAAAAGAAAGACATGGTATAAGAGGCTAGCTCTAATGCGGGATGGGGAACATCATGAAGAGGATGGCCCCAAGGTAGAGATTCACTATTACGTCCGGTGGTAAACCAGCCATTCATATCTTCGTGGCCACTTCGATCTCGTCGCCATATCAGAGCTCACTGGCCATGCCAATCCATCTTCAATCCAATGATACAATTCCATCCAAACACAGAGGGAAATGTTTCAAAGGCTAGCTGGAAATCCAACTACAAATGTGTTCAGCAGCACATCTACCACTGTCGATGCATCAAGCGCCGAGCAACGACAGCTATTCTGGAATGTATTTAATTTTTCAACGTTAAATTCTTGCCAGATTAACATTAATTTCCAAAAAGGCAAATGACTTAAGTCTCATTTATTTTTCACGGCACTGTTGATCCGCTATATGTTCTTGTTTTGAAAACATAGTTAATGCTGTTTTTGAGCTTAAAATACGCTTCATTTCCAGCTTTGGAATGGCAATTTTGAAATTAAAAGTAATTTACACTGCCATGCATCTGAATTTTTAGGGCATTGTCGGTTTCCATGTCCGTGAAAAATACGGGAAGGCAAGATTTGTACTTACAGTTTGTCCTAAGCGTTTCCACTGATATCTGGCGTGAATTGTAGAAATCCAGAGGGGTTCCATGTAAAAATAGAACCAATTTTCATCGATGAATTACACACTGGTCGCCTTGCGGGTTTGAAAACCATTTGAATGTTGTACGGCGCCGGATAACAATTTTAGCCAATCACAAAGCGGCGCGCGAAATTTTGAGCCAATCGCAGGCTGTATTTTGAGGCGTCAATAAGTAGTTATATTGACGTTAGAAGCATTCGAAAGTAACTGAGAATCGTGATACTAAAAGAAAATAGAGCAACGAAATACATTTGTTTGACGCTTTTGATAAGTAATGATTATTTTTTCAGTTTCGATTTAAAAAGTGGCACAATATATTATACACTGAACTGGCAAATTGAGAGTAACAGCAATTTGGGCTTCGCTTTATGAAACTTAAAACTAAATCCTTTCTCTCACTTGCAATCTCTTGCACCTCCGTAGGTAATTCTGAAAACAGCTTTATACGTAATGAAAACCTAAACTGAAGTTAGCGCTAGTAAGAAATTAAATTGAAAAACCCATTTCACTAGACGGATTTGGTTTATCATCCGATGTTTTATTGAAGGTTGCTCCTTGCGTTAATGTACTGCTCAATAGCTTTCATTTTAATTTGAATGGTCACACTTAAGGATTTTATTACACGACCCCATAGTTGGTCGTGGGAGTAAAAAGGTTATTTCACTTGATTTCCTTAGCAGGACTATCTCCCGGAGAGGTTTCTGGAATTGTCCTAGCCATTCTGGCTATTATAATTATTCTGGTCATAATTGCTTATATTATGCGGCTGAAAAGACAAGGTAAGTCGTTTGCGATTCTACCATTTAAGAATACTGTAGTGAAAAGTAATTTCAGCCAAAATGTGGGCTCCTGATTGAGTTCAGTTTAACAACACAGGAGTAAATGCCTTAAAGCCGGTCGGCAGCATAACCGGTCGGCCTCTGGATTAAGTTGTTGGCGCATACTAAGCGCTCATACGCTTTTGTCAAACTCCTGTTGAGTAATTTCTATTTCACTGGCATTTGCAGGGGTGGGAAGGAGGATTGGTTTCATTGGTAGGCATCAGGAGCCCATACTGGCTTCTATCTTAATTTTTTAACCAAAAATAACATGAAATTACAAATGAGTGCCTTTCTTATTCACTAAATGCTTTAGAACACTAAGGGTGAGATGACCCTAGGGAAGAACTCGCAGATATTAAATTGACCCATTTCCATTCCCATTGTCATTCCATTGCTACTTATTCATGTTTACGGAGCACTGTTAAAGTAACTTTACTAACTGATTCATCATTTAGATTCATTATTCTGATTCGAATACATCTTTTAGCTTTGTATGCCATGGTAATACAAAAATAGCTGGATAACATACCTCCTTTAAATGCTTTCGGGAACTATCTTAGACCGAGTTGTCTATTTTGGCTCGCTCTAACACCTACTTCAAAGAGAAGCTATAGATTTAGCTTGCGCTTCCATGCATTAAATATTCTAAACTGAAATCAAAATACCCCCGCCTTAACTGGCCAGTATCTTCTATTAAGCAGTTTTGCTGAGCCACTGTTTCGTAAACGAATTTCCTAAGGACGCACATTAGTAAATTTTACCTCCTTTACGATTCCCAGAAAAAAGAAGCGTTGTTTTTGTAAAATGAAAAAAAAGTTTGTTAGGTTATTGGTTCGATATTGGTTCCATTCCACATTCACCCAAACAACCGCAAGGTTAGTCTTCTCGAATGCACTCAAATGTCTCTTTGTCTTTTGTTTCCTAGAAAAAACAAAAAGAGACAGGTACGTTACGATGCTAAGAAAATGTCTCTCTGAAAATCTGTTTCAGTTAAAAATTAAAATTTGTTGTTACGTTGTCGTATTGTCGTTTAAAATCGAACGTAATATAAAGAGGTGACCATCACCATGCAACTTTTTTTCTTGTGTGTTTGAACCCAGTTTTAACCAACAACAAAGGGTAGTAACTGTCCGGTTTTAACTATGTTTTCAAACTGACGACTTCCACATATAAAGTTATTATTCGCTTTTATCTCGTGGTTGCAATAGCAACCAAGAGATTATGTGACTACATTGCCACATTTCTCTGGTTATGCCTGTGAGTGGTCGCGTAGATGCGGTGTTGTTCGTGTGATGTTCGGTATTCCCAAGAGAGTAACTTCGCTGTGTCGCTGTGTTTTCGGGCCTTGCCGGAGATGTTTTCGTTATTTTTAGGCGCTGATGTATCAAATAACTAGGGTGATGTGGTTCCCGCGGATTAAAGTGATAACCTGTATTGTTTATCAATGATTTCACGCTCAGTAGTATCCAATGTGCTGCAGTAAAATTCAACAGAAATAGCGTAAGATAACTGCAAACAGCGATGTGCTCTTAGGATATTTTTGTCAGGAGCATCTCGTGACTATTAACTTGTGTTGATTGTGAAGCATACACAGGCGATAAGAGCCGTCGATTTCCTGTTTTGATTACATAATTAGAGATCTTGTATGGTGCAATGTTGGATTGAAAATTCTGTGTTGGAACATTCAATTCACCTTTGGCGTCCCTCTCTCCACTGGCGATTGTTATTCAAGAGATACGTAAAAAAAAAGGTTTTACCAAGAGAAACACGAACGGAATAATTTGTACTATTAGTATATGTAATCGCATGAGGTCGAGTAGAATTAAGGATAAATTTTCACGCGTATTTTCAAAGTTGTCACAAAATTGCCCGAGTCGCATAGCGACGAGGGCAATTTGTGAAAACTTTGAAAATACAATTGAAAATTTATCCTTAATTAT
>Ga0126336_10001550_pt1 | contig 12171 bp, 16 predicted proteins | sample SidCmetagenome_FD_92530 | JGI IMG/M metagenome (GOLD analysis project Ga0126336, IMG submission 92530) | Coral microbial communities from El Islote,Puerto Morelos, Mexico - Siderastrea C C metagenome | ecosystem: Host-associated > Invertebrates > Cnidaria > Coral | place: El Islote,Puerto... | reverse complement strand
CAGCAGATATATGAGCTGATAGCCTAGCTCCGTTCAGCCAATAAAAATGCTAGAAATCCAATATACATAGTCCAGTTTATATATATATATATATATATATATATATAAACGTTTTAACGTATTTTCCAAACTGACCCAAGATTTTTCACTGTGCATAGTTTGAGGGAAAACATTTTTCTGACCCGAAGTGCAGAGGACCGCTCTTAGGGTTTATTTCCACTGTTGTGTAAATTTTACGTGTGTACGGGCATGAATTTAACTGGTTTTACGTGCGTAAATAAAATTAGAGACGATGTATGAACGGCTTACGTAAACGTAAAAAGTTGAAAACTTCCAACTTTTTACGTTTACGCAAGCCGTTCATACATCGTTTCTAATTTTATTTACGCACGTAAAGCCAGTTAAATTCACGCCCGTACGTACGTAAAATTTACGCAACAGTGGAAATCGACTTTTACAGACATTACCACTTATATTTATGGCCCGTTCGTGGTCGTAGCAACGGAATTCTAGTGTACCCGGTACTTCAAATACGTAAAGAAAACCAAAAATTGCTCGGGAGAACGAGAGTCCGAGACAGCCAATAGTAACCAAGATTCGAGATAGCTAGGATGTACCTATCTCGATGTACCATACTGTATTAATACTTACATCATCGAGTCCTTGGGGAGAGGATACAGTAAGAGGATGTATAAATTCTTGCGTTAAAGAGTTTTTCATCAAAAAGGACGCTGGGTCTCTGTTCCCGTAGCTGACCAATACCAGGACAAGTAGGATGAACAGGTAATCTCCAAGCTTGATGAACTTGTTCTTCAGTTCTTTTTCTCTCAGTCGACTCTCACGCAGGGCGCTTAACTTGCTTTCATCCGGCGGCCGGTAACGAAGAAGTTCTCTTTCTCGGTCATCTTTGTCCAACACTCCGTTTTCTTCGCTAAGATGAAACCACTCTTCGTCTTGGCCTAAAAACAATTGTTAGGTTATAGTATAGAATTTAAAAAATTAGCCTAAGTTTGGAAGTCTCTTTAGCAGTTGCGCGGAACACAACATTTGCTGGTGCTGTTTTGAATGCGTTAACTCGCGAGGATCAACGGGAGAGATTCCAGCACCTAAATAAATACAGTTTAGTTTAGCCCTGTTAGGCAATTTTTGAAACCGTGATCCTTATCTGTTAATAAGAACCAGTGATGTGAATGTAAGGAAACAATAGAGCAGGCACATGCAGACCATTCCGATATCACACGCCAGCATGTGCGTAACTGGAATTTTAAACAGCGTATGTTTAGATGCGTGGCTCTTTGTTGTTCTCTACATCAGCACTTGAGGTTCGCAACAGTTTTTTGGCCTTGGAGTGTATCTTTTGAAATCCAAATTTCGCATAGAAGATAAACTTCGATTTCCTTCATATGATACCACCCTTTGAACATATGACCAAAGTTTATTTTTTCATTGGATTCCTAGCAACAGCTGTCACCATAGCAACAGCAATGGACATCCCCTCATTTTAATTGATGTCGAATATCTAGAAAACTAGTCGGACACCTTATGACGAAACTTGAACTATTTGTACTACTCGACCTACACAACTTGTATGCGAAATTAGGGGGAAATCTGTAAGACCGTTTTCAAGTAAATCTTGATTCATTTTTTACGGGCTGATTTTGGTCATTCCTGCAATTTTCTCCAATATTTCATGAAAGATAAAACTTAAGACTTTCTCTGTTCAGCTGAAAGATCTTCTATGATAGCAAAACATTCTTAATGTACACTGACCTTCCTAGGTGGCTGCGATTTTAAGATATTTATATTTAAAAGCTGCTAAAATGCAGCACAAATCACTGCGAAAAGATTGTTATTTGCATAAATCGAAATATTTCCAAACTGCCCTTACAGATTTTTCTTTAAATTGATTGCAGTTAGAATAATAATTCTTTTTGATGTTTCAGCAAGTTTTAGGCTAAATAAACATTTCTTCTATAAGATAAGAAGGTTGAATCTCGGTCAGGTTTCAGTCGTTATTAACTTTCAACGAGCAACAGTTTTATTTTGTTTTTCTTAGTCTATATCACGGTTGTTCACGTGCGATGAATAATTAAACACGCTACGCTTGTGTCTTCTCGTGAATTTAGAATTCCTTCTCATAATAATAAAAACATTTTCATCTTCTGAGCTTCTTCCTGGACACTCTTTCCAATTAGTCTTTAAATACTGAATGACGTTTTAGAATTTTTAATTACGGATTGCATACATGTTAACGCGCACGAGTGGCATTACACTGGGGCTGAAAAAATAACGAGAAAAAAAAGCTCAGAAGACGAATATTTTTAAAATTATGATAATGAATTAAACGTCGAACTTTGCATGTGCCGAACCTCATGCAAATGAGTAAACTGTATTGTTTTTGCTAATTTGTATTAGGTTCGGCACGTGTAAAGTTCGACGTTTAAACCGGGCCTTAAAATACAAGATTTGTGAAATCAATCCATGACATGTTAGTTATGTTTTTAAGGGAGCACGTGCTGTCTAGGTTGGAAAATAATTGAAGAACTTTTAAGATTTGATTTTAGGCTAGCAATATATTTGCAGTGGTAATTCATCTTTTTGGTCAATATTTTGATCGAGTTGAAGCAAAATATGTTGTTTTAGACGTTGTCTACAAATCGTCATCACTTGCACATATGAACGAATTTCAAAGACGTTCCTACCCCTAAAAGACGACTTACTTACGACCTCAACAAAACCGACAAATAGTAACATAAACAAAGCGAAAAATGTACACTAACAGTAGAATAACATCATGTAGCAAAGTGTCAAAACAAAAAATACTTTCGTAAGTTTGGCAAATACTTGTGGCTTTAAACTGCACGTCCTGATCTTGTCCTCTCATAATTTGAATGATAAGTCTTGCTTTAGCATTGGCGGGTAGTTTCACTACGAGTTCTTGACTGCCATTACATTTCTGCACATTTGTAGCACGCCATATTAGAAAATGGGACCAGAAAACCGCTTTCTAAATATATTGTCGCCTGATAATAATTAGAAAAATGCACTTTTCTGCATCTCTTGTGACTATTTCCGTCATGCATGACGAATGTGGCAGACCCATGTCCAAACAAATAGACAAAGATATACACTGACAACGCGCGTGATGACAAAGGGATAAGCACGATCAGCTCAACACTGACTTGCAGCAAACCATTAGGGAAACTCAAATTCTCAGATCCCCTTCAAATGACTAGTAACCATTACACATGGTTGGCCACCCCGCTGAATGATGTTAAATGGTGTTGAACGAAATTTGACCGCCACAAAACGTTCGATTCAACACCATTGAACATTTCTCTTTTGCTCTTAGGTGTAAACGACAGGTTAGCTGGCACGAGTAACGATGTTCAACATATGCAGGTGCAGAAAACTCGAATTTAAGAAAATTCAACAACATTCAGCATCATTAACTCTTTTAGCCCCAATATTAACATCCGTATTCTCCTCACTATTATCCTTATATTTCTTATATTTCTAGTTGAAACAATTTGATTTAAAATCAACACATTTGATCATTGGTGATCATTTTTAACCGGTGACGTCACGCGGTTCATTTAGGAGGCTAAATTTCAACGAGCGAACGATGTTTGTCTCCGCCTGTAAGGCCCGGGGGGGGTACCTTATGGGTTTGGGGGTGTGGTTGTGCCACACAGAAAGGTAAAATAGCGTATAACTTGGAGTATCTCGCCCGGACTGTGAAGTGTCTGGATTCGATCTTGATCAACTAGGACCTACTTTATTTTGCATCGAATAACTCGTCGAATGCCCTGTTTTTGTGGACTGAGGTTTGGCAGTTTTTTGGCTGGTGTACTTGCCCGAGGTTTACAAATTTCGGGAAAAAAAATGCAGGCAAGACAATGAACTCGACTTGGTTCGCGAATTCCCATGCATATGTCGTTTATATTTGCACTCGTTTCTTTTTTTAATCTCCAAGCCGAATTATTCGTTTTTTGAAGGAGCCTATTTTGATTTCCAAGCAGAATCGATTCGAATGCGAGATAAATGTTTACTGAGATTGGGAAGCAAGCAGCTTCTGAAAGTGCAAGGTGAATTTTAACGCTTTCGTACTGTTCGAAGGCAAAGCGAACGAAATTTATTCGGCTAAGAAGTGGAGAAGTAAAACAAGTTTACACGAGGCATAAAAATTACTTTTTTGACGTGGGAAATTTAGACATGTAAACAGTTACTATGTAGATAAGCACGCTTTGCTTTGCGATTTGCGAAGCAAAAAGACGAAAATTATCATAGCCGACTTGACTTGCAACAAGAAAACATACCCCTTAAATTGCCGGCGTGAGTTAAAGCCAAACTCCAGCCTATAGACAGATAAATACCGTAATAAAATAGAAGGAATAACTGCTTTGCGCTTTCAAATGTTTTCCTGCACGTTTGGGCAGGATCTCGGTGACACGTGCAGCTACACACGCAATGTGTTGTCCGCGTGACTGGGAACTAAATGCGATAATGAAGTCACGTGTTCCCCAGAAAGCATTCGGAAGGCAGAGTTTTGGTGTATTGTTGTCGGCCAAATTTCTGCTCACTTGCATACAAACGTAACTACTTCTGCACATTTGTGACAAGGTAAAAAAAAGAAACGTCACCGGTTCTGCATGCACTGCATGCCTATGTTTCTTTATTCCCATGACCTGTATGTTTGCACAAGTAGCAATATTGTAAGGAGAAATTAGATGCTTGTCACTTTTGGGGCTTATTGGGTTAAGATGACGATCAAACGCGTGCAACAAGTTTTATTCAACAGCGAAGCCTGAGTGTACACACACGCATTTCTCACCTTTTCTGGGGTCTCCGGTGCACAGTTCCACGTCACTTTCCTCGTCACTTTTCCTGATAAAAATGGCATAAACAGAGGACAGGAGCAGCACTTTTGCGGGCTGGTTAATGAGAGTATCCTGACTGAAGGTGAGTATCATTGATATAAACCACTGATTGGACTTCTCCTTTCCCCACATCATGCTATAAAATAACGTGTACAGAGCCGAAGTAAGGGAGGCCACGATACAGAGAGTCCACGCTATGTACAGGCACCAGAACGGTAAGTATCTTTCGTTTTTCTTCTTCTTTTTACTTTCCTTGGCTTCGGTCTCTTCAAAATCGTCTTGGTTTTTTCGTTTTCGACAACACCACCATTTGGCTTCCTCATTTCGTTTAATATCGACGTCTGACGTGTTTTCCTCATCTTCCAAACTGAAAAATCAAAACAACTTTATCGTAAAACCAAAATCAAAAAGTTCATTGTATTAAAGGACAAGGGTTGCAATCAGACTCGGAGCACTGAAATTAAAGTAACGCACGCGAGAAGGACCATCAGGTTTCTTATTATTACGTTTTAGTAGAGAAGATGGCGCGTGTTTTTAAGCCATGTGCGGACTTCAACAAGACTGAAAACGGAAAACGCGTGAACTATTTTCGTTTTAGACGTATCTTGGAGTGTAACTTCTCCTTGCTAAACGACATATAGTTTTATTGTGTCAATTCTATTTTTAAGAATTATTTACGCTCTAATGCAATGGGTGCAGGAACTGGTGTAGCTCAGTACATTTTGGATCGTTCTTGGCTCAATAAACATTACACCCATGACAGAGAACTGTTACTCTTTAAATTCGAGGATTTCAAAAATAAACGCCTTTGTTATTGTCGTGGGAAAACCAACTCCCAGTCACGCTGAAACACCACCTTAGCGCGTAATAAACGTCCCAGACCTAAAATTGTAGCCCTTCGTTTATACAATCTTTGAATTGTTAAAAATACTGAATAATTGTCTTAGTGAATGATATTGTTACATCCGTTTGTTCTTAGTATATTGTGGCCCAAATCATGTTCTATCATCTTCCCAAATCCTGTCACTGGTTTTTCGTATTCTGGAATAGAACGTGAGAAAAAGCATTTACGTACCCTGCTCAAATTGTCCTATAACGTACCTCTTCGAGTCAGTAGTATTTGACTGAATAACATATTTATGGTTTCGTTTACGGAAGGGCCAATGTTTGCTCCCAGAACATCTTTTCGACTGTCTATCCGTTACCACCTCGTCATTGCACGATACGCGTGAATCGAGTGCTTCAAACACCACACAATCCAGTCGAACTTCCTTGTCTTTGAAAACCTTGTCGTCAAATTCCGTGTTTGTTTCATCGATTTCAGAAGATTGTTCGTCTACGGTAGAAACTGTGTCCGTCAAGCTTTGCTCGTTGCCCTCTGTTTTAGTCTTCTCAGTCCGTTTAGGTCTAACACCTTTAAAAATTGTTGCTATAACAACATTAACAGGAATAATAACGAGGCTGCACTGAATGCCAATCATGACCGATCTTAAGTTGATTTTGATCGGCCCCAGAAGCAGACTCCCGGAATCGTCCCCGGTTGCAGTTTGCCCATAAAACATAGCACTAGTCACCATAGCCGTACACAGAAGGCAAAGACAACAGGAGGCACGTTGAGCTCGGGTGAATGTACTGCGCGATGGCTTCAGAATGACAGAGAACCACAAGTGAGAATCAGTGAGGTCTTTGTACAATCTACTGTTGAAAAGCCTAGAAAATGATGTAAGGTCTTTTTCTTCAGCAGGAGTTAGGGTACGTGTGATCGCACCATCATCCTCTTCAAGCGCGAACCAGCGGTCGCACAGGAACACAGTGATGGCGTCCGACTGCGGGTCCCGCACTAGCACCCGCTTCAGAAACCATGCGGGCGCTAATCCGTGATTATCGTGCCAAACACTAAGCGACTCAATCGCTCCCAGGGAACCACTAACTGAGATTAAAAAGGAGTTTGCGCTGCCTTGTCTGAACGTCGGGCGTTTTTCGTCCTTTAAGATACAGACACCACTGTCTCCACGCTCGCCCACCAAAAGACAGGATACCTGGGCGGTTGTAGCAGCGCCTCTCCGCTGACCAGTGAAAAACGTAAGCTCGTAGTGGTAATTGGCATTAGGCACGCTGCTGGTTATAGTCGTCACTCCAGTCTACGAAAACAAAGAAAAAGGATAAAATATAAAGAAATTTTACTCACAAGTGAACAACAGCCATCGGACGTAAAGGGGCCATCGACTTCTCTGTTGGCTTTTAAATGCTCACAGTAGGGGCATTCCTTGAATTTTCTCGCAGGTCTCTCTCGGAACCGTCGCGATGGTTACTTGAAAGATAGCGTTGATTGAGCCTATCAGTTTCGCTTGTTCCCAATATACCACAGTGATTGTCTCCTGATCGCGAGTAGAAAAGGACGTTTTGGCCAATCACATTCGCCTATTCACAATATACTGCATTGAGTAGGCGACGACGATTGAACCAATTAGATTCGCGTAATCACAATACACCACAGATAAGACGGTATTACCTGCTCCATGTCTTTCTTATCTGCTCTCCTTGCCCAGGTTAGCACCAAGAAATAAACTAAAAACATGGCGAGAATAAAGAATAAGACCGTCACATTTCCAGTTTCAAACATAGAGCTGAAGCCTTCCAATACAGCGCTGTAGTCGATTGGGTTTGGAGCTACATCCATCGTGGAACCAAACGCTGTCAAATGAGTGCAGCGGCAGTGAGTTTGTGTTGTGCTTGTCAAGTTACCAACCTGCAGTTGAAAAGTCAGGTTGTTTAAAAAATAGAGTTCAATAGATTTTGACATAACTGAAAGGCTGGGATAAGAATAAATGAGAATTGTTGTAAAAATAGAAGTCGAACGCTAGGTTTTGTGAAAGCAGGAAAACAAGTCTATTTTAATTTGCCAGAGACTGAAACTACTGATTATCTTCCTCATCAAACGCGTGTTAAATGCTTCTTAAAGGAACTACGTCACGGCTTGTGCATCTTGAAAAATATCTTCTGGTAGCAAAAATGTACATAAGTAAAGTGTAAGTAGGGCACACAGACCTCGCATCCGTCAGTCTTCCATTTTTGAAACTCCTCGTTCCAGTACAAGCATTTGGATGTAAATGTCCTCAGTGTATAGGTGATGTTGAAATCCTCGTGGTCACAAGCAGCAGAAGGCATTGTTGTTAGAAACCTACTACCAATGTAATAAGTACCAACATACAGCCTTGCCTGGGAAAGAAACAGCGACACGTTGGATTCTACAATCTTCAAATCGTGTTTTGCCGTTGTAACGTTGTGTTCCTCTTTTTTTGTTTCATTTAAACTTTCGGTTAAATTAGATGGGATTTCCGAAGATTTGTAAACCTTATTTGTCATGTTCACACTTCGTTCAGCAACATACGAGTGTTTTCTCAGGTTCACATTGAAAGGTTTGATATTGGTTTTGTTGGGAGAAACCGCTCGCCAGTCAAAGTCGGTTACAGTGGGAGGTTTCCCGCGCCTGACGAACACCTCAAACTGACGATTAGAACTGACGAAACCAACTTCAATATTGACTGCGCTTCCGTTATTATCGATCACCAATTTATGGACGCGCCATCCTTTATGTGTAGAGCAGTTGTAGGTGAATTTATTCGGAAGTTCCACAGGAGCATCTCTCGGAATAAAGATGTCTATCGGGTTATCCTTGTCCAGATTAGAGACGTCAAGCTTTTTACCTTTACTTTTAAACGAAAGACTGACGACTTTGCCGGTGATGTCTGAAGATTTTCTACCCCATGTGTAGGGGTTCTCAGTCATGGCTGCCATCTAGAGAGAAAGGGACACAAAAATCACCTTACGTTACACCAGAAGAGATTTAGGATTTTTAATTATTCCAAAAAATGATTGGATTCAAAGTATCCGGATTCGTGGCTCATTCCGAGTGGTCTTGTGCCAGACTCACCGCCTTGTATATAACCACGAGTACGAATCCTGTTTCAAAATTGACCGGATTCGTCGCAAAGCCGGTAACTTTGAAAAGAATGAAATAGCACTCTCAAGTCGAATACTCAGAAAAAAGTCTGAGTCCTCCCAACGGGAGTCGAACCCATGACCTTCCAGGTGCCGGTAACTTTGCCCTAGTGTGAATTTAGCCGTGGCACTGGAGAATTTCTTAAGTCGGTGAGGTATGATCGTCCGGGTGAGTGTAGTTCTGAAAAGGACTGTTTGAATGACACTGGTTGGCGTTTAAACAAAACAAGTGGAAGTCATCATCCGAGTCAAGTGACTCTCATGTAACCTCAACCAGTCGTTCTCAGGTATACAAGACACGGTACGTGAACTTAGGAACGACTTGGGATTTCAACTAAATATTTTTTAAGTGATGATTTCAATCCTCTCATGATTTGTACTGTTTTGATATTAAATTGGTCCTACAGGCCTGTAGGACTAAGGAAGTAGTGTAAAATAATTGTGAGTTTGCCTGCCTGTTTCAAAAAGATGCTCAACGGACCATGGTAACAGGTTACTATGATGGTAATACGGAAAAGTTCTTTCTTGAAGTATCCGGACGTACACTCGCCCTGACGATCATACTTCTTAGACTTATGACATCCCTCCCGGGTTCAAATTATTTAAGAAGATTCTCGCTCGCGTATTTATAGTGGTGAATGCTACTCGAGACTTCCAAAACAGAATATGAAAGCACCCCAAAGATAAACAGACCACACCCAAACACACCTGTTTGTCCACGGGTCCATCGAGATCTAAATTCTGCTCGAATAATTTTCCACCAGAAGGAATTTGGAAGCCGGCCTGCCCGTCACCTATAGAGGATCCGCCTACGGAGTCTGGATCGGAGCGTTCCACTGCCATGTTAAGCTTTGCACTTGAGATGACGCTGGACTGCTCACCTGAAAGTTTGTTCTCCAGAACAGAACCGCTGACGCTTCCAAGCATACCCACGATATTGTTAGCTGTGTCTCGGCTCTGCATATTATTAAAGCGAAATAGGAAGTCAAACCCTCTGTTTTGGGACAAATTTCAAAACAACGAAACACCACAAGACGATAATCATGTAGGGTAATTTGTGGTGTTATAAGATATAAGAATTCATTTTCCTTTTTTCCTGAAGATTTCAGGTCATCGGTGAGCCTTTTTGCGCTCCGATGTGGCCTTTATATCGTATAAAAAACACACATACAAAGACAATAACAACAACAAAAAGAAAGCAAAGCGAGTGTATTGGAAGAATAAGCACGGTTGACGTTTTATGCCTCGGCCAGTGAGTGGCATGGAAGAAATCTTATTCCCAAGTGTATTGGTATCCATAAGCGGCAGCCGACAGTACGGTACTCAGAACGAAGCAAGTGAAAAAAACTTTAGATAACTGAGCTTTTTTGAGCAAATTGCATCCTCGAGGCCAGGGAAGAGTCCAAAAAGTAAAAATAAATGAAATATGCCATTTCAGATATTTTTACAGAATAATTTTACAGTGCGGCGAAAGACGCGTATCGGACCCTTAAATTAGATTGTTTGCCTTAGTTAGCTAAAATACGATCACTACTAGCAGAGCACAATCCCCATAGCGGACAAATCAACTAAGAAGACAGAAATGGAGAGATTAAGATGTCCTATAAATTTGAACGAATTTTATTCTTACCTTTTCAGATTCCTCGTCAAGTTCCACAGTTTCGTCTTCTGTCGCATTTCTAGGCTGTTCGCGTTCAGGTTCTTTACAAGTAAAATCATAAGGTGCACACGTTGGAGGAGCTTCTGTAGCATTCATCTTTTTAGGTTTTAAAACTACTGAGCTTCCAGCCGCGTTAAGAATGTATCCCATTCCAGATAACAGGGATTCGGCACTGTTGACCACTGCATCGAAACCCGCCGACTCGTCAGAACTGGTTTTCAACAGGTTTGTCATTCTTTCGAAGGCCTCCGTTGAAGCATTCTAAAAAGTGAATTCACTAATGCATTACTCACACCTTGTGCGTCCCTTGAACACAAACACACCCTGCAGAATATTTTAGCGAACGTCCTTTCATAGGGAAAAGCTGAACCACTGCATTTCGTTGCAAATACAAAACCACTTTAGGCGAAAACCTCTATAATCCCTCCAAAGGGGCCCACAAAACCTTACGAATTTGTAACATACCTCTTTATGAACTTGGTATGTCCGGTCATCTTGTGCTTTAAGACCCTTTGGCTTCATGTAATGTTCGGCGCATTTTAATGCAAACATTTTATAGCTTAGTTTTAAATTAAAATTACTTTATTAAATTGCTTCTCCCATTAGTCTGATCTCGTTACGGTAAGGAGTGTAGGTGTGACACCATATAATTCAGGTATGTCCAAGAAAAGTTTCAGAATATTGCGAACTATCTACAAAAAATTCTAGAATATAGTACCATGGCTGTAGATGACGTTTCTTCCTTGAACATCGACGCACTTGCTATCATGTCAGCGGTCTGTTGCAAACCTTGCAGTGAAGTCACAGGAAGTGACGTTGCAGCTTGGATGATTGATGTGCGCATCGCTTTTTGTTTTTCCTTTCTTGCTTGTAGTTCCTCGGTATCATTGGATGAAGTTTTCTTTGAGCTCTGCGCGTTAAGAAGTGAGTTGACAGCTCCAGCAAGCCTTAAGGCAGCTTGACTATCACCTACATTCACCAGTTTACTCAACTCGCTGTTCTCTCCTGATGTTATGTTTGCCAACATATCGCCCAGCTCATCCTCTTGTATCTGCGGCTCTATCGACTGAAACAAATAATGATAAAAAAACGATTAACACGACTTAACAGTTTTTAAGCTCACAACGCAAGTATACGCGAATCACCACTTGAAACTTATTCCCATACTACTTTGAATTCGTTTCTAGGAAACTACGTTCAATTCTCATAATTGTGTAACTCAATCCTTAACAGACCCAAAACATGTGTTTGTCTTCTATAAGGACTTTTGAAATTTGTTCGATTGCTTGGAAGGCGGCTCATTGCGGGGCTGGTGATGATTTTTGAGACGTGAAAAACGTCTGCATCTGCATTTCAAACCAAAATAGCGTGGAATGAAGCTTTTATAGAGTGTGTTCGCAGCGGCCATGGTGGAGGAGGAAAACTATAGAATTCCTTTCTATTGGGAAAAAAGTTTTATTTTTAGGCAAATAATTTTTATTATCATTCACGTTATTTTATCCGGCATTTTAATTGGCCGAGAGACCATTACGTCACTGCAAATAACTGCCTACGAATAATTGTCTGCTCATGCGCATTACGGCGCGAAGCTGTTTTGCTGCGAATAATTCTGCTCGTGCGCAGTTGAGT
>Ga0126336_10001549_pt1 | contig 12171 bp, 6 predicted proteins | sample SidCmetagenome_FD_92530 | JGI IMG/M metagenome (GOLD analysis project Ga0126336, IMG submission 92530) | Coral microbial communities from El Islote,Puerto Morelos, Mexico - Siderastrea C C metagenome | ecosystem: Host-associated > Invertebrates > Cnidaria > Coral | place: El Islote,Puerto... | reverse complement strand
GTGTTGGGCCCTTGCCGGTGTTCAAGGCCCTCGGGGGGCCAGACGTAATCCCCCGAGACTTTTTTAGGGGGCCCCCCCCCCCCCCCGAGGACACTGTACATGAAAAAAGCACCATTACAAATGAAACCCAAACTGATACTTAGAATGTCGTAGTAGCTGAACACAGCGCTACCGTGTAAGAAATCAAATCGGTCACTTGAGAGAAGGACTTGAACGCGGATCGACCCCCGGCCAGATTACACTGATTCCAGGGCCCTAACAAAGGCTGCCTCTCTGCATAAGAATTTGTTCTAAAAATACAGTTGTTTGAAACTAATTTTCACACAAAGGGTTTGCACAAGCACTCAATTTAGCAAAGCGGTGACTGCAACTCGATAATGGAGGGGGACTCAGACTAAATGTGCCGATCTCGATACAATCTAGGTGTCCCACCAACCTTTGCAGGTTTTACCATCACCAATCCACCCAGTCAAGCAACGGCAAAAATAACTCCCTCTAGTGTTGACACACTCGGAGTGATCTGAGCAAGTGTTGCGCGCGTCTGCGCACTCGTCCTTGTCTGTAAAAGTAACATAAAGAGATCACGTTAATCGTCAAAACGGAATGAGGAAAGTTTACTTCGGTTTAGGTAATAGCCACCAGTGTCTTTTTAATTGATGTGGACAAAACAAAAGAGTACAAAGTTCTAATTTTATCTTGCATAACTCAGAGAGCTGAGCTGAGACATTTGTGAACTAAATCATATGAAGTCTTTTCTTACAAAAATGTCTCCTATTTTAAGCATCAGTTTGAAAAGCCAAAAGACACATTTGCATCAGTGGATTGGCCGGAAGCCAAAAATAACGTCACAGCTAAAAATGGCTATTCAAGTATACCGAACGAAAACTCAGTATTAATAAATGTGTTCAGCTAAGAATTGCCGGGATGAATATGCGTTGTGGTTCGTCACTTCTTTGAAAATTCAGTTGATATCATCCCATTAGGGGTCTGGAAGTTATTCATGTAGAACGGAATTTAGATCTAAATTAAGCACATTTTTGACCCAAAAAAGCAGAAAATTCTCCAAACTAATGTCAAAAATAGATGACAGTGTCCCTTTAATTATGAATGGACTAAATCAGTCTCTGTAAATTTTCTGATAAAATACTTTTATTCGATTAATCCTATGAGCCTATTACACACTAAAGAACTAAATTTAAAAATAATCCTTTTGACCTGTAATTTACGGCTTGTTTTGTACTATCCACCAAGTGAGTAGAAACACCTTGGTTCTTGTGGCATGGCATAGTGGTAAAAAGTGCTCTTTTACAAAAACAGACCAAAGAAAAACCACGCAAAACCGCTTTTTTGTAGCAAGTGTGCTGCGTGTGGTAAGCGGCTGAGATAAAGTATGATAACGGGTTATCTGGCATAATCTTATTCCTGTTTCCTAGTGCTAATTCTGTTAATCTCATTAACCAAGACAACTCACCTGATGTCGTCAAATAAACCTCAGCTGATAACACTAGCAAGGTCCCATTATTTTCTAGAGCCTCAACTTTGATTTCATATCTCGTCAACTGACTTAGGCCAGAGAGAAGCACTGACGTTTTTGACGTCACTACCTTGATGACATCATCGCCTGCTTTGCAGGTAACTGTGTAAGTCACCTGACGTTTTCCCATCTTTACAGCGTTCCAAGATATTCTGGCAAAGTTCCAGGCATAAGCATCAACAGAAACCTCTAGTGCAAGAGTCCTGTTCCTTGTTTCAGCCGCTGAAGAAAAACAAGAAATAGGCAGAAACGTTGGTTCGGCGGTAACTCACTCATCTCATTCCAAGCTCTGAATATTAATTCCCCTTGCGGGTTGCGGTTATGAGTGATTCAGTTGGTCGTAAAACCGGGTTTGGTTTTTTGATTTTTAACTTCAAATTTATGTTCTTTATATTCATGTCTTTGTATCTTTACCGCAAAAGAGAATTTAGATGTTACAGAAGTAGTTAACGCTTACCTGGTTTGCTTGGCATAGAGTACTTAGTTTGTGGAATGAGCGCTTGTTTCGTGGGGTAGGTTAAAATATTTCCCGCCTGGTGTTTGAATTGCTTTTTCTCGATAACAACGCTGACATACATGCGATGAGGAGAAGGCAATTTGCCTTTTATCACGCTGGACGTTTCGTTTCCTTCGTAAAGTAATCTAACGTGAAGTCTTCCGTTGTGTCTCCACTCCATAAACAAGCGATAAATTGGCTCGGCATCCTGTAAAGTTATAGCTTTCCATTTCACTAACAACCCGCTTCTGCTTCCTGGATTTATTTCCATGCGCAAGGCAACAGACAGCTTAGCTGAAAAACCCAATGAAAAATAACAAGCTACTTTAAACTTACATTACAACATTATTTAAGTGGACTTTTTAGGGAACCTGAAGGTGCAAGTTATTCCTTTGTATTGGTCAGTTTTAGTTGGTCTTCTTATAAAGTGGGCACGCGAGGGGTTTATATTGTTGGGTCATGAGAGGATTAAACAAACATTGATACCCGACAGGTCTCTACTTTCCGAGACAATTTCAAATCGGCAACTATTGCAAAGATAGAAGGTAAAAAGCAGTAAAAAGCCGAACAAACAGGCCACCTACTAAAAACAACTTCAGTCGTAACAAGGATAAACCAGACACCAGGTATACCACCATGGCTGAAATGCACGTCATTATTATGACCAGTTACAGTTGACCTGAATAAATACTTCATCATTTTCTTATGTAAAAACTCTGAAATCAGGAAAGGTACCCCTGAACCATCTGTTTGGTTTTGAGGTTTGCTGTCATTAACACTTATGTACCAACACAATCGGTTCCCTAATCATACTGTCACCGTGCGGCCAGGCTCATTAAAACTGTAAACGACAACCAACATGCAGTGTGACTGCATTTTATGCAGTCACTGAGCACTAACCATCTCTGAGTGTCTTGGCTAACACTTCACAGTAATTCTGATTTCCTGAGCTATCGTTCGAAACGATCCTGAATGCGTAATACGTTACAACATCAAGATTTTCCACCAGATAGTGCAACTCGTCTCCAGCATGAAGAATGGTGAATTTACCCTTGGAATACAGAGCCCTGTAGTGAATCTGAAAACCAGATCAGAGTCAAATTTTAGCAGCACAAACAATCCCCTTGGCGTGAATGTTCACGCCTGTTTTCGTTGTCAAAATTACTTCTAAACTCTTTCAGTTTAATACAAAGCATTAGAGTTAATCGTTGTAACATCAGGGGCAACAAAGTAACATAAAATCAATGTAATGATATTCGCAGTGAGTAAACGGCTCTACTAACTGAGCTATGAAGCGTTGATTAGTTGGTAGCAAGTTAGTTATAGGTTCCAATATCCAAATATAGGTGGAACAGACATTTTTCTTCCTTATATTCACTACGTCAAAGTTGCATTATTTGTTAATCTACTCCATCGTTGCACTGCTTCAGTTTGTGTTGCTCGTTAAGTTGTGTGAAATGGTGGTTTAAGCACACGTGTTAAGCAGTGGTATCCTTGCAGTGAGGGGTAGATAAACTATCAGTGTGCCACACACGTGGAAATGCGTGCCTTTGGCGACATAACAAAATAGTTTATCTCAACCTCATATTGCAGAGGCGGGCGGAATGGAGCCTTACCAAGACCGCCGTCCCTTTTCCTATTTTATAGAAAGTGAAATTATCAAAAAGTGCGATTTCCTTAGGGACTCCCTTACCGAGACATTGTTCGGGCTCTTATTTTCATTGCTGTTTGGCATGTTCCACGTAAGCAAAACGGCTGTTGACGAAAAAGCAGTAGCGGTGCAGTCCTGGGGTTTATCCTTGCCTGAAATAAACACTGTATGTTAGACACTGTAAGGAACAGGGAGTGCTAAAAAGCCAACAAAATCTGAACAATTTCATTTGCAGCAAAGTTCATGAGTTTGAAGCTCCGCCAGTGACGTTTTTTCCCGTCCAATACGTTTTTATAATCGAGTCTTCGTCAGCGTGATCAAAAATTTGAGCTAAAAGGTCAGCAATTATCCTCCCCTCCCTCTCCTCGTCCTTCCAATGTTGGATTTTCAAGCAATTTTATACGTGTCCGTAGATCGTCCTTCACGCTCCAACCCTGGATAGAAAAAGATAAGGGAGGGGGAAGCTGCGTAGTGATTTTTAGGGGATGCGTGTATGGAATCTGAAGTTTCGAGTTAATTATCAGCGGGAACTGCAATTAGTGATTCTTCTCTTTGAAAATTTAGTGACTTCAAATTTTTCGATTTCAACTGCTTTTGTACGATTTTTAACAGTTTCCTTCACTCAGGTAAAATTTAGCAGGTACTTAAATTTCCGGTTAACTTGGCGATTTTTTATGTCTTCGCCAAATTTGCTAAACTAAGTTGTCGCTAAAAAGGTAACTCAACTTGTCCAGTTTCAGTTCACACTTACCTCATAGGTTCCACCGGTTACAAAACAATAAGAGTGGGTCACCCCCAGGAATATCCAGGAAAACCATTTGAAAAACCTCTTCTTTAATACTTTCCTTGGGTTTATCAAGGAAATGCGTTATTCCGTATTTACTCCCAGAAATAACGACGTTAGTCGGCTATTATTGTACTTCTAAATTTGAGAATTTTCTTATCCCGTTATTTTTCTTTCTCTCTAAAGAACTCAGTGTTAATAGTGACTGTGTTTGACTGCTTGATTTTCTTCAGTACTCCATGGTCTAATAGGCATGCGGTTACAAATAGCATAGTTGTGTGTTAGACGTTTCCGGTCATATAGCTTTTTTTAAAGCTATTTATGACATGCGTGACCTTTCTCAAAGCCAGAAAACAAATGATCAACAAAGAAGCTTAAGTGACTCTTTTCATCCTTAAAAAACTGAGATCCTTATCGACATTTAAACAAAATAACTTGGTCACCGAATCTGAAACTTTCTCTCACTTTTGATGTAAATTTGTCCTCTTATATCTCCATATAGTCAGCTCATACTAAATTTAAGCTAATTTCATCACTCCATACACTGAGAATCTCGAACTCTACATTAATGACAAAGTTTTGAGTTCCCGTGACTCCACTTTTCGGTCGGTTTCTTTGAAATCCACCAAAAATGTGTTATTTGTTTCTATTATTAAGCAATTCTGTTCTATTTGCTGATATCAGTCAGCATAAAAAAGCTGCAGTCTTTACGCTCTAGATACGCGTGAAAAAATTCTTTTACAGGCCCCGTACCGATATAGATTCTCTTAACGACTTCCTAACGACATTCAAAAGTATAAATACAGCACTGTTACATTTCAAATAAGCTCCACTGCATTTATAACACAGGGTTAGTGATTTGAATGGTGTCAATAGTTAAATTGGCGAAGTTCTCGGGCTTTCACCTAAACCGAATGCTATGTCTACACGGATATAGGTATAACGACTATAAGAATATACCAACTGGTATAATTATTTATCCAATTAATTCGTTGCATTTTATTCTCGTAGGAATTTTCAGCGGTATCCAGAAACGTTTTGCCCTTTTTATTTTTTGAAGAGGTAGTCAAACCTAAGACAGAACACGTACCTCATAGTTGCTGTTAGTAAATACTATAACAAAATATTGCCGGTTACAAAGTGTATTTTATAGCTAGAAAGGTACTGTTATGGCACACCAAACAAATGCTGAATTTGCGCCAATCGGTAAAACATTTCTACAATCATTCCCAGACATTCTGAGTCTACGATATTGAATCTGTAATGAGTGATGTTCATTTTTTCGAATTTCTGTCGTGTTTTAGAAGAAAATAAAACCATAAACAAATGAACACTCGGAAAAGGTAGACAGTGTTCATCCACCGAGCTCGCAATAAAATAAACTGCATTTCAGAACTCCATATATCTGACTGATCTATTGTTAAACCCCGAGCAACCGATAATGATTACACTATATTTCTACATTTAAAAGGAAAACAGTATCGATTTCTGGTTTTTTTATGATATCCAAGATAAAACATCTAAGACACGACCATACCCGCCGTAACTTGAACGTTTTTAAGTAATTTTGTTGTGAGTGAGCTTATAACTTAAAAGCATTTCGAATTGACATACACAATAAATAATACACAAGATAAACAAGCGTATTCTAGGGTGGTCTATAAATGTACCTTTTTGCTTGATCCCTGCGGCTCTGACTTGTCCTTGAAACTTTGCCATCAAAACAGATACCAGCAACAGACAGATACGGAGAACTTCTACAAGTCTTCTCATCTCGTTACGGTTTCCAGCTCAAGCTATGATGTGATTTATAAGTTTTGCTGTTCCTTTGATGCTTAACTAAACAATTCAATTAAAATCCATTTCTGATCGCAAAGGCAACTGGTAGAAAACAATACGAAAACCGTGTCAGTATCTTGTGCGAGAAAACGTTTTCAAGTTTATGATCGCTTTTACATTATAGCCGGTCGAATGGAAACATAGACCGCCGAGTTGAAACTAATAACCAAAGTTTTTCGATTCATTTTCTCTCACTGAAAATTACTAGAACAGTGAACCGTGTAATGAACACGATTTTTCGATACGTGATTTCAATAATTTTGGCATGCCTCACCACAGAATTAATGACGCTGACCCAATCAGTATCGTTAATGACCTAAACGAGAAAGTTCATTAGGAAGCGGGTCTATATTGAGACAAAAGCATTAACCACAAGTCGGTCAAATGATATCAAGTTTGGTCGTCGGTTTCCGGCCTAGTGGACGCCCATAAAACCGAGGCACGTCAACAAATCCTGTTATTAAGCCCCCCGCTTTTATCTGTGTGTGTAAAATCCTAAAATATGAAATTCACTTGAGAGCTACTTTAAAGTACTTACCTGTGATGTTGGACACTTTCCAAATTTCACTTAGTGCAGATTTTAGCTGAATTTTAGTTTTGTCCACTTGGTAGTTTGTGAGTGAGGCAGGCTTTGTTTTTGTGTGGCAGAAAGTGCGTGGTACTTTCATACTCACCTTTTATGCTTTTGTTATGACGCGACTTTGTCAATATGGAATGCAGACGGCGGTTTGATGGTGGTTTTTAGGCCATCACCTTCTTACGCCAAACAAGGGTGTCTTAATCTTGATGTCGGCACCAATAGACACATTCAAGAACTTTTAAATATAACTAAAAACAATAGAGGTAAAATTTGGGTTCAAAGTCATGCCCTTTTTTTGGAGGGGGGGGGGGAGTACTTCAGTTTCCTTTTCATTTTTAACTCCAAATTTGTGACTCCCCGTTTAAATAACTCCAGGAGTATATAACTTCCTTTGCAAGTTAGGCCGACTCCAAAAAGGTTAAGGTTTGGAGTGAAACCATAGCGCTGTTTATATATGAGGAGCTTCAGACTAAATTCATGCCATCTTTATGTACTTTCTCGGTTGTTGTTGTTGTTTTATGATCACGATATCATGAAAGACAAAACATCAACCGGGGCTGGACGCCCTCGCCTGGTTTGCGGTTAAGCTGCTGCCAGTGTTGCGTCGGTGGACGAGTGAGTTGATACGCTAATTAACCTCCATTTTAGTTTAAAATACTGATGTTTCGTGCGGTTATTATTCTCAATGTTACTGTCTCATTTGCTGCACAAGATCCAGACAAAGGAGAGACTGGCAGTTAAACGTACCATGATGGCACTTCGATTCTACAACACCATTTTTTTGACGAATGACAGAACACAATTTACAAAGTCGTTTTTCTGTTTTCCTACATCGTTTTGGGGATTTCTAAATGATTTTCACTTTGCTGTATATTATTTATATGTTGGGGGGGCAGAAAGTTTGAGGGAACGGAATCTGTTTCTCCGATTATACCCGATGTTGTTGTCTTTCCGAAAATTCTACGGAAGGTCATTTTTCGTACCTTAATTTTCTCATGTTATGGAAGTTCGAGGTGATATTTCGCAAAAAAAAACTCTAATGATATGGTAAGTGAACTTGAAATGTATTTCGGGTATAGTAAGAAATCTTTAGATCTTTTAGGTTATTTCTCAAAATTACAGAAAATAATCGGAATTAACGTTCGCATTACCCACTAACATTGATCGGAATTTTTCAGAAAATTAGTGCTTCTGTCGATTTTCAATGTTTCCTGGCCTGGGTGCAGCAGTACTGAAAATGGCATGGCACATGTGTTTTACAAGCAAGGAATATAAAAAGTTACACAATGCGTCATGTCTCTCACGGGATATATTTAATGGCATCTATAATGTATTTGATCTAAAGCATAACAAAACAGCAAATTGTTTGCACCCGGGAGTCTCAGAAGTCTGTCTAGTGCGATCGTCCGGGTGAATCCAACGGTTAAGTGGAGTCTGTTCTAAGATTGAGTCTTCCGTACCGTACGATTTGAACATGAGCCGCGCTCAAGCTGTAGCTGCCATCAGTGAACCATGCACATAACAAGGTCGAGGGCAGACCTACAGCACTTTATACTAAATGGTTCCTTGTTGCTAGATTATCTTGACTGATTAATTCTAGGGCACCAACGAGGAGCTTTAAAGCGAGAGGTGGTCGTGAGAGGTGGTTTTTTAGGCCGTAGGGGGTTTACATTTATTGCCGGTGTCCAAATTTCTTGCCTGGACGTTTTTGTACCAATTCCAGAAAAACGACCCAATTAATTTTCTCACATTATAAAAACCACTTGGGGAAAGATAGTTACAGTGAAGAATGGCCTTTATTTTCAACCGTATATCTCGAGATCTTTCGCAAGCGACATTTTGAGAGGTGGTCGCTAATGAGAGGTTCGATTGTATTCAACGAAAAGACTCGTTGGATACTCTCGATTTGTTAACAAAAACTGTTGCTCCTCGTGTTACCGCAGTTTTCCCCAGCTAACCCAGACGTTTCATTCATCTAGGGCTAGATAATTAACACCCAGTCTACTAATGACAAAACAAAAACGATTAGGTACTTAAATAGAGGTCACAAGGCTAATAGCATCTGCATGCACTGTTATCACGTTACGTGTCGTTATCGAGGTATTTTTTTTAATCTGTGTAAAATTGATATTTCTTCTCGAACTTGCCTAAACCTTCAAGGCTCTTTTATAATAAAACAAAAATTCCCTCCCCAATTCAGGCGATTTTAAATTCTTCAACCCCTTTAGAGTTACGCGTTGGATTATGAGTAAAGAGCTATGTGAAGTCCAACTGTTTAATACAGCAAAGCTGATACAATTTGACCCAATTTGAATACTAAAATATTTTGGAAGGCTAGACTTCTGTTAATTGGCCGTTTTCTTTTCTAGCCAGGTAATAGTGAACTATTAGTAGCAAGCAAAAACACACCCTGCTAAATAGCAAGAATGTTTGAAGTTTAACTGCTTTAATCTGCTTTAATTATAGACAACCTTTTCTAACCTCCTTTAATCACGTTTTCACTTTAGTTCCACATTGCAGTACCAACAACATGGCTCACTCTCGAATTGCCTTGTTCTTTATTCAGTCGGTTTGCTTTATACACTTTCTAGCACCGAATCCAGTATTGATTGAACGATGAAATGCAAGTCAGTTCAGACGTTTTAAATCGAGCGATAACGCGTTTACCTCTTGATCTCTGGAAGGTGCTAAGAAGCTTTAAATCACGGCCTTTTTGATGGTCAATCTCAGTAGATTTGTATTTGCTCAGAAACGCAGCAAGAAATAAGAATGAAAATAATCACGAGGACGTAGCCACACTGCTCACCCCTTGTTAAACTTGACTGGAAATTAGAAATATACTTAGTAAGCGTTTGTTAGTGACTCCATAAGTCACTTTGTCTCGCTCTTTATTTGCCACTGTAACTGGTAACTGGGTTTCACGATGTTTCCCATTCCTGTATGCTTCTGTCTGCCACTACACTGACCAAAAGTTTGGAGCTAGTTCCAGGCTCTCACCAAGAACGCAAAAGAGGCGGGCCAAGCAATAGCAATACAGAAGCCGAGAGCAGGCCATCAAAGCAGCTAAAATTGACAGTTCGGAATCTTCCATAGAGTACAGTCCTAAGATGGCGTCACGTAAAATGAATTCCGTTGGAATTGAAGAGGTGTAGAAGTCTGGAAAGAAAAACGTATTCAATGTAAACACCAACAGAAACAAAAACACCCCTGTATACGCCACAGTGAAATGCGGCATACAGTTGCCACTTGTATTTCATAAATCAACTCAACATAATTGACGGGAGTTATGGAATTGTAGAAACGGCTTTAAGACGAAAAAATAAAAAAGTTCAAGAATGGCCCAATCTCACGTCTATTAGGTACACCCGGCATAAACAATAGCTCATGTCTCAGCTCTCAGTGGCACAAAGCATTTTTAAACCCTTAAAAGTAAAAGTTCTCCACTTGAATTTTATGGTTTCCCATTGATTTTCCGGTTTTCAAAAAATTCACGGCTTGTTAAGTTTATCAACTCGTGATTACCGTGCCTTCTCAGTCTCCCAGAATGTATGTGGTTTTAGATTGGCCAAGAAATCAAAAACCGTTATACAGATGGTCAAAAATGCCAAAAAGGTGACACAAAAAACATCAAACAGGGCTGACGGCAACCATGATCACGAGGAGGAGGAGAAGGAGGGGCAGCAGCAGCACGGGAGGGGATGGAAAAATTACTATTTTCATGCTAAAATAGAAATAGACAATTTCACTTTTGGAAAATTGATATTCATTTAATCACAGGTGGCCCAAGCTCACCATCTGATAGCACAAACATGACACTAACATGTAGTTCTCGATTTACAGTCTTTACATGGGAAAATCACTTTGGTTCTCAAAATGCTAATACAAAGTTATGAATGTGGAAATAAACTTCACTTAACTCGACATGGGGTTGTCTTTGTGTCTTGTGTGTAATTTGGGCGCAATTCGTGGCCGCTTTAGGCGAGTATTGGTTCAGTTTGTTTATTTTAGCATTTTGAGAACCAAAGTGAATTTCCCATACAAAGTCTATAAATCGAGAACTATATGTTAGACATGTTAGTGTCACGTTCGCGCTATCAGATAGTGAGCTTGGGCCGCCTGTGCTTCACTTGTTGTTTCACGTACTGTCAGGAAATAGAGACAATTGGTTTGGTGTAATTCATCACAATGGAACTGTATCTTTTGTGTTTGCTTGTAAAAGAAAGAATAATTAAGAGTCCTTACCCAAGGAAGTCGTCCATGTCCATTGTACGAGCCCGTTTCTTATCATAGCCACCTTCTGTTAGCAGCTTTTGTACTTTTTCTTTAATGTCAAAGTCTTCGTCAACCATCTGAAGGAAAAAAAAAACGATGGTAACGTGCAAACAGAGTGAGGTTAAGCAAACGAAAACACAACAAGCAAGGAAACATTTGTCCACTACCACCACCACTAGTCACCCCCGTTTAAAAGTTCTTGGGTAAGATGGGCTGAAATTCAAACTAAGTAGCTTTTGTCGTGCGCAAAACGCTTCTAGAACATCAAAAAGAGCATATCAAGTGATTTTATTAAAGGGAGAACAGACCATAATTAATTTTTAGCTCCAAGACAAAAGGGGAGGACCTGAAAAAATTAGCACACATTTTTCAAGTTGCAATCCATTTCCATGTACAGCCAAACGCACTTATTTCACAAAACCAACAGAGTTATTTCAAACAAAAAGTGAACTATTATTTTGGAGTTTTCTTTCATTCCAATGTGTCTTTTAGCTTCTTAAAGTAATGCTTAAAATAGGTGATATACCCCTTTTAATTGTGTCTTTTTCTACCGCATGTAGTTGAAGCTTTCTAATTAGCTTTTATAAGCATTGTTAGAATTACTACTAGCTTTTTTTAAATTAGAAATTCAACTTTGCAACTGAATGTGGCAGTCTTTCTGTGGAAACATGACTATAATAAAAAAATCAATATTGAAGTTGGGTATACCTGAAAGCAACCTAACAGTGAAGCAGTGTATGCACTATTCTCGTGATTTTTGGCCTTTTAAATATTACAGGTAACAACATTTAATAACGGAATCTCGGATAAACTGGATTCATGTAGGTCTCAATAGATAAATAAGTGTAAGCTGCAAACTATGTGTACACTTTGGTACTGAAGAAAAGTATTGCACGGTCTGTTTGTAAATCGTAAACGATTTTCTAAACCTCCATTTGTTAAACCTGCAGCAGTTAAAATGCTGGTTCGAAAGCCTGACTCAAGGATGCTACACGTGAATAAGCTGTGTTATTTC
>Ga0126336_10001548_pt1 | contig 12176 bp, 6 predicted proteins | sample SidCmetagenome_FD_92530 | JGI IMG/M metagenome (GOLD analysis project Ga0126336, IMG submission 92530) | Coral microbial communities from El Islote,Puerto Morelos, Mexico - Siderastrea C C metagenome | ecosystem: Host-associated > Invertebrates > Cnidaria > Coral | place: El Islote,Puerto... | reverse complement strand
TTGCCGGGATTCGAACCCTGACCTCTGCGATACCGGTGCAGCGCTCTAACCAATTGAGCTAACAAGCCAACTGGGAGCTGGTCATTAAATTGGTTCGTAATATACCCGGGAAAGATGATGATGTATTTATTCATTCCGCAGTTCAAATATATGAATTTCATATATTCATAATTTCAGACTTTCTTTCCGCAACTGCATAAGTTGCGTTAATAACTGCGAGGATCTTCTTTACATGTATTTAATCGTGTGTATAGGGCAGCAAAGAAAATTAAGGAAACATGGACAAAACGTACCAGAGAGAGCCTTCTGAGGCTGCAACTGAATGAATGGCTGGAAACTGACCGTTAACGACAATCTGTAGTCTTTGGTGCTATCCATGATAAGGGGTGCAATCAGCTTCAGGATACTTTCCCCCCACCAATTTGAAGTCGCGTTGACAATAACCGGATTTCCTTGCCATGTCGTACTTATTTGATAACGGTTTCTTGGATTTTCCATCACGTTATCATGCATTTCAGCTCTTCCGTTGCAAAGAATAGTAACACCATAATTCACCCCTAAGCCATGATTCCTGAAGAGGGTATTATTGAGAAAGGTCAGACCAGTAACAGGGGCTACAGTGAAGTAATATTCTAACACATACTGCCCACTGTTGTTGTAGAAAAAGTTCCCTCTCAGATGTGCTACTAAATTTGATATCTTACAAATGCTATGCACATGGTGATTAAGGTCCGTAGCTAAGTTCGAAGAGAAGTAGTTATCTGTCACTTTAACGGTTGTATAAGGCCCAGAACCTCCTTCCAGGAACAAAGTTTTACCTTTGTTTGACTCAATTGTGTTGGCATGCACTTGGCTAATAGGTGGAGTGGGTGCTGATTCGTCGTTCTGTATTGTTGAATAAAGAATTCCATTTCTGTTCTCAGCCAAGTAATTGTTAAATATTTGGAACACTTGATTAGCAGCATTAAGATAAATGGCCTCCAGAGACTTCTTGTTGAAGGAGGAGCTGAGTCCATTGTTCATAATTTTAGAACGCTCTACTCTCAAAAGATGACTTTCCATCTGAGTTGAAGTGTAGCTGATTCCGTGGCCAAGGTTTCCACTAAAAGTGCACTCAGTGATGCGATGTACTGTAGGATTGGCTAGAGAATTATCATGTCATGCATTAAAATATGGTGTTGTATTAAAATACAGTGAACTGCAGCCTGTTATCTAGTGAGCAATGCAGGTAATGCTTAATCTTGTTGGCTTGGATCATTAAACATGCTCACCATTTTAATCGCCAAATGTTGCCAGTTTACTTAACTAGGTTGACGTCATTTGGAGGCCTCTATAATTTCAACCCTTATTATTGCCAGTCGTAACATCAACTCTTTAATGCCTAGAACATTGATCAATCTGATTCTAAATCTAACTTGCTAACAGACTCAAGTACGGAGCACCTTCATCGCGTATTTCTCCTTAATGTTTCGTATTTCATTAGATTTTCAAGTTTTTAGAACTTTGATTTTAAATATTTTTCCAGGTTACAATAGTGTAACCTTGCCATGCAAATTGACAAAACCTCGAGATTCTGCAGCAATGTGCCCTCGGCCTAACTTAGAGAAACATAGAACATTAATTGATGGCGAACACAAGTAGATTACAGCAAATTTGTGGACAGCAAGGTAGATAAACATATTAAAAATTAAAATTAAAATACAAAAAATATATATAAACTTACGAGAGTTACAATGTTTGAATTCAATGTCATCTATACCCACGTATCCTCCGTACTTCCCAAAGTAACCCAGGAATACAACCGAGTAGTTGGATGTCGTTTGGGGAAGTTCCAGCACTTTCTTTTTCCAATTACGCATAGTCTTGTCTGTAGACCACAACGACGTTAGTTTTTTCCCACTGGACTCCTCCATAAAGACAGTCAATGATGTATGCCCATTGTCTCTCAAAATATAATAGAAGACTAAGTAACAGTAGTTGTGTTGTTTTAAAATGGGATTGCTACTAAAGGCGGCATGTCCATCATACCAATATTCGAATCCAAGCGCCATGAAGTGTCCTGAAAGGATATAAAATATGCATTTGCGTCTTTTTGTTTTGCCCAAAAAAACCACCATTGTCTTTAAGTCCATGTGGTATTAAAGTTCTCAGTTTGTAGATCCACTGTCCGCTTTATCGCGTAGCTCTCTCTCCCCTTTAACCCAGTCTATTAGTATATTAGTTGCATACTCATGTGTTCTAAACCCAAATGTCCCTGGCTATGAAAATGCCGGTTGCCTGTTGTTTCCTTCCTTTAACGTATTCCTTAGAGCTTCATTTCTAGGTGTTTGTCTCGCCCTATCCACTTGTTGTTGAACAACGTTCTTTGAGAAAAGGGTTCAAGATTTGTGTGGATTTTTGGTAGAAAGAGGATATAAAAAGAACTTTTCGAGATCTATATGTGCCACTCCTTCAGGCTCAGAAACTTAAAAAAAAGCTCAGCAAAATAGGGTAAACTGACAAACGACCAATACCATCGTGAGTTCGTCAACCAATCAGGAAAACGACCAGAGACATAAAATTTACTGACGATTTACAATTCTCTTTATTCTGATGATGACTTCCGCTCAGCTTGTCGAAACGTCGGTCAATGTCATCACTAACAGTCCTTTTCAGGACTACACTCACCCGGACGATCAGAATTTACCGACCTATGATAAGACTCTTGGGTTGAAACCGTTTACAGGAAAATGTACATCGCGTTGCCGTTATCTTTCCTCAGGTGTTTAAATGGTTACCAGCAGAACAAATGCTGGGTATGACCTGCTTCATGCTAAAGAAACTGGATCAGGTTAAGCGCTGGGTCGATGAGCCGCTTGCGGCCCCTGTGCGACTTCACCTCACTCTGTTGGATTTCGAACCACTGTTAAGATTCTTAAAACATGTTATGTTTCATTTGCAATATTTGTTTCATTTGTTTGATTTACTTTACTCGATTCATTAGCTATCTAAGCTAGGAGCCTAATAAGCTCCATAATTTCGAGTATAAATAAATCTTTTTTTTATATATACACGATACTAAATGCGGTAGACATTTTTCATACAAGTAGGTCTTTCTTTACAGAAGCTAAGACTTCTTGATACAAGAATTTGTAAACCTGGTGAAATCTACCTCAGTGGAATTGACATTGATATTCTGTTTCCCAATAGCCTTAATATTAAAAAAAAAACTAAAGGAAATATTTGTGTAATGTCACTCTTACCAGTATTACCATCATAGGAATACGTATGATCACGAATTGCTCCGTGAAAGCCATAGATATCGTGCTAGTACCATGTCCTTATCAGCGAGATGTTGTTAAGTGTTGGTCCAGAATAATCATTCCATCCACAATTCCCTATCTCGAATGTACAAGGAAAATCTGGAATAATAAAAAAAGCAAGCAAGTAAGTAAGTAAGTAAGTAAGTAAATGACGTAACAATCCATATATTTTGGTTACTGGCTTTTCTTACAATGGATGCCAAAAAAAAAGAACACGACACATGCTGTCAGTTAGGTTTCCGGCATATCTTAACATGTCCGTCATTTTTATCAGAACATAATTGCTTGAAGGGTCCTATGAAATAACGATTTTTTCTTTTCATTCTAGGTTGAAAGACATAAGGTTATTTGTAAGTAGACGAAGTTACCTCCCTATTTAGTCGGTAAAGTGTCCGAATTAACTATAACAGTATAACAGTAAACTACTTCAATTTGCCTGTATACGCAGGGGGGGGGGGAGCTATGAAAACTAAAATCAATCAACCAAGATTGATGCGCACTCTGAATCAACGCAACTTTTTGGCAAGGTAGAACATGAACCACATTTTCACTAGATGAAACGTGCTGTACCAAAAAGAGCACCACTCCATGCGATACAACTTCCCGAGATTTCAATCTAAGATATTTCCATACTAAATAAAACCGCATAGTTAATTTTGTGGTTCCATATCCGGATTAAGGTTTCCTTAATCAACATTAAAGAACAAGCTATGAAATCTTTTACTTACCGCAGTTTTCAACCCGCTTCAGATGCAAAAGAACTTCGCTTGTGCTGTACCACCCCTTGAAATATACTGTGATAGTATTCCAAGGAACAAGTTTGATAGTATTCCTAGGAACGAGCCTTAGTTTTGACCATATACTAAGGCGTCTGTTGGAATACTTCAAGATTTCACGTTTGTAAGGGTCCTGTATTGTTATATATTCTACATTCTTCATTACTAGCAGCTGAATAGCAATGCCACCATGGCCTCCGGTGTGAACACTTTTCATGCAATACACGGGTGGGTTATTGTAAGTCGTGAGAGGTGGTCTAACATAAAGAAAAAGATCGCTATTTGCAAGGTTGACAACTGAATTTGATCCACACAACATGGCGTGTCCATAGGATATTCCATTCATCAAGTGACCTGCTGGCTCGTGAAAGGACACTCCAGCTTTATTTTTTATGAACGATACTTTCTCTAGAGTAACGTTCTGTTTCGTGATTATGATTTCAGTTCCAGTTCCTCCTGTATTAATGAAAGAGCTGTTTTTCAAGTGGATTTCTTTTTCTGGAAACCAAATCTTGAACCCACCCGCCGTGCAGTTTGAAACATGCACAGAATGTACATGTGGAACGTACTGGAATATTTCTATTGCAGCGACGTCGTTTCCATGTTTTTTGCCACAGTGCTCTATTTTCAAGTGTTCAAGTTTTGATGACGACCACTTGTACGAATTACTTGATTCCCTCAGAAATCTAACATTTCCCCATTGTTCTCCTCCAGTGCAGGATAACCTAAACGAGCCACAAGAATTGCAAGGGTGATCTTGAAAATTTAGCGGGCATTCGCCTATTTCAGACTCATTTCCACGACAACTAGAGCTCACGATGAACGCGCAAATACCAAAAGACAATTGCCGACTTTCGTTGATGTTTTGATCAGTTATTGACGGTTTTTGATAGCCAAGCTGTTCACATATCACTTTAGCGGTTTTCATTTTGGACGATGGATGTGTTTTGTTAAAACACACTGGAGTCCAATGGCCATGATACATAACCTCAACACGTCCTTGCCAAGGAAAAGTACCTGCAACAAGTCGAACTGGCATCGCTGTTTGAGTTTGATCCTTCCTTAACAGAGAGAATCTGACAGGGTGAGTTTCGTTCCCATTGGCAAAAAGTGAGCCTAGTACCTGCAAACCAACACCAGAACTAAACTGTACTTCAACGCCAGGATCTATTATTAGTGAAGCTTGTGGCAAAACGGTAAGATCAGAAACAACTTTATAAGGACTGTGGCGTACATTTAAGTGTACAATAGATGAAAGGCGTCCGCCAATTGAACCGTCAACTTTAAAGGTACGTGTTCTCTTCGATTCGTACACAACCCTTCCAGTACCGTCGAGGAAGGGAACGAAGGAAGCCAAAGCATACTCGTAATCGACTTCTCCGTCGAAAATTCTCTCCCTGATATGAGTTTCATCATCATAGCCCCAAAAGTTTAAGGAAACATCTACATTACTTGTGTGGGAAGATGCAAACAGGTTTATGCAAAGCTCCTTTGGAAAGTTTTGGCTGTGGAATATGTTGTGGTGTATGGAAAAGGTTTTGTGTTCAATCAGTCCTGAGATATTAAATTCACAAGGAAGAAACGATGATGCCACCATCGAGTTATTTAGGAAAGAATTGTTTGTAAATACCAGTTGCTGTGGTATATAATTTTCACAATGAAGAGAAGCCACGAATAGGCCCTTGTTCGATTCAAACACGTTGCTAACAATTACAATTCCTTTATCCATTGCTCTAACTTCTACAACGCCTTTTTCGGAACAGTTGTTATCCTTAAAGATGTTATTTTGCACGGTAGTGAACGAGTAAGATGCTCCTTCTAGAAAAATTGACCGCCCGCTGTTTCCTTCAAAGAGGTTGCCCTCAATGGTCAGCTCTTTTAAACCACCAATGACATCGATGACGGCTTTTTCTAGACAATGGTTAAACAGAAACGTGTTTTTTCGTATGTAGATTGCAGGTATATAGTGAGAATGTATATATTGCGTTATCATGATAACAGATGGTTGAGTGTTGCTCATGAAAAAGTTTCCTTCAAATTCCCAATGACCCTGGTTTGACGACTGTCTGATGTTTATCACGGGGCCTTTATTCATTAGAAATGTGCAATTCTTAAAGAAGGTTATTGGCACTGTACCCTGATGCCAACGGTAGCGGATTTCTGAATAGACAGTTGTGGCTTTGTTCCATCCGAAAAAGCTGTTGGTTGCAAAGAAGCGCAATTGAAAACGATCTCCATACACACGCACTGCTTCCCCCTTGTTGTAGAAAATGCGGCTGTTACTAAGATGGATCGTTTTGTGACCATCTGAAGGTACATACAATGCATTGTTAGTCGAATTTGAAACCGTGGTATTTTCAATGTTAACGTTACCAGAGAACGAAGAAAGCTTGACCCCATTATTATTTCCAACCAAGTAGCAGTTAACCAGGTTTAGATTTTTAATAGTCGAAAATGCAGTCTGAAGACCGTTTCCCGGCGAGTTGCGAATAACACAGCCTTGGATCTGGACATTTCCCAATATATCACGACCATAGCTCAGGACGATTCCACTAAGGGAGTTCCTAATGAAGTTACTCTCAGAAATAATCAAGTTTGGTAGCTCCATCCTTGTGATGTCTTTCTCTGCCATTAAAAATGCATAAACAATTTAAATAATAATAATAATAATAATGATGATGATGATGATGATGATGATGATGATAGTAATAATAACAATACTATAATTATACTAAGAACTTTCCCGGAATCCTTTTTTCTATCCTTGTGATGTCTTTCTCTTCCATTAAAAATACATAAACAATTTAAATAATAATAATAATGATGATGATGATGATGATGATGATGATGATAGTAATAATAACAATACTATAATTATACTAAGAACTTTCCCGGAATCCTTTTTGTGATTCAGTAAAGATCTTGGACTTGTTCCGAATTTTAATTCGCCCAAAGTAATTTTACTCGTTTATTTTTTTGGCCACTGGTTGCGGAGAAAAAAAAAATTAAAAGCTCACCTTGTTGGTTGGTTGTTCATTGACCATGTTTGGTCACAGCAGGTATATTAGTTTATAACCTGTCTCCGTTGAGCCATTCAAAATACTTGAAATCCAATATAGCTTAGTTCTGTTTTAAATAGTAATAATAAGTATAATTTTAATGCTGTATTCACCGCCCTACCCGGTGAATATAACATTTCAAGGCGCGGCTGCTAAGCCAGCTTACTTTTTTCGTGTGTTGTTTGTCAAGTTTTAGCTCATTTCTTTTTAATTTTTGATGTCCACAACTCAAAATTATGCTAAAACAAGTATTTGCCTCAGGCTCAGTATATATTGGCCAATATTCGCCAATATATTTACTTCGCTTTCGGCGAATAATTGTTAATTATACTCTATCAATTCAAAGGACCTTACCTTTGACTAAATACAGCATAAAATGCACCGTCCTAACGTGTCCATGGTAGCTATAGAAACTTTCAAGAAGAATTGAGCTTGTGTTCGACATCCAAGCAGGGCGACTAAACCACTTTAGTGAATGGACATCCCAAAGAGCGCCTGCTGTTTTGTTTGTTCCGCTGTAAACGTGGAAAACGAAACTTGACCAGAGATCATGATGGATTAATTGCAGGGCAATACTATAGTCCTGTGGGACTTTAATAACACTTCTGCAGGCTTGACCACTTGCTGTCGTCGTTACTAGGTAGTACACTAGGATAGAATTGTCTAGGAACATGTTTTTGTTGTCGCACAGGTTCAAATATCTTTTAACCTTTGCTTGGGCCATAGTAACGACGTGGACATTAAGGGGTCTCCAATTGAGATCGGAGACAAAGCCATGACCTTTGGTGTTCACCACATCGTTGTTCACGAAGTTACCAAACGGAGATTCCAAACGTATTCCATCGGACTCGGTATTCGATATAGTTGAATCCGTCAAGTCATGAGAGCTTTTGAAAGGATCTGGATACATTATTTGAACGCCGATGGACGCAGCCTTATCCACTGTGATCCTGGTAATGTAGTGATGACTAAGGTCCACTCTTAGTGAAATACCAGGTATGCTTAGGTCATTTCTGTAAGCGAAGCCTGCGTAGCAGATGTCAAGGTTAGTAATGACACTTTTCTTTTGCGTGATTGCCAAGTGAATACCAGACCAGTAAGGGATTTTGCATTGGATATACACGACGTAATTTGAGCAAGATGACAGCGAAATCCAGTTTTCCCGGTTACAGTGTAGGACGTTATCATTTTTGTCGGTATCACATCGAACATTGTGTAGGAAGACATTTTCTTTTCCACTTGAATAACGACTCCAGTAACCGTTTCCTTCATATCCCAACTGTCTACACACAATAGTAGACTCGTACCTATATCTGCTCAGGCACACGGGCATCCACGTGTTATTGAACCAAATTTTCAGTCTTCCCTCCCATGGTCCTGGACCGTCAACCAGCTTTATGTCCTCCCGCGGTGTCCTTGGAACAAACTTTACCCTTGTAACATTTGTGCCTTTGATGATGACTTGTCCATAAACTAGGAAGATCGCTTGCAAAGGGAATTCAAATGTGACATTTTCTTCTATAGTTAGAATGCCTTTTGAAAGTACAATGACGTCGCCAGTCACTTGGTAGATGGCGTTGTCTTTAGGTACAGTAACTGATCTGTTTAAAGTCCCACCAACTTTCTTTCCCAGAAGAAAACACTGAGGTCTCACATCATAATGCAGTTTGGCATTAGTGGAATTAGAGTGAACCAAAAATGGATAATATTCAATCTGTGCTAACTCGACTCGATCTTCAAAGTCGAAAATTCTTTCTTTCACTTTACATTCGTCTCTCGATCCCCACCAGTTTTCTCTGGCTTGAATAACGCGGCCGTGGTCTTTCACAAAGGTTGCCATTTCGTGAGGAAACAGGGAATTGTCAAATGAATTGTGTTCCACGGTGAAGTTACCTTCGTGCAAAGCTAAGACAGCTTGCGTATTGGTGCGAACATATTTTGTCGAAAATTGTTGCACGTACTTGTTGTTTAAAAATGTGTTATTTTTCATTATCATAAAGCGTTTGTCGGGGAGGGAACCGTAGTCAACGTAGACGATATATTCCCCTATATTCTTAACGAAAGTGTTTTTCAGAACATTTATACCAACTGGAAAAGCATAAGAGTTATAACAATGCTGCCAACGAGACACTCCTAAGCTATATCCTATGTTTTCCTGGAACACGTTCTCTTCCACCGTGGCATTTGGTTGGAATAATTCTGGTGAGGTTAAGTACAAGCCAAACTTCTGGTTTCCTGTTACTTTATTCCCTGAAAATGAAAGTTGAAGGTGCCTGTTTTCACTGTATCTATTTATACTGCAACTTGAAGGGTAAAACTCGCATCCTCCCAACGTGCTGTTGGCAATTGTCGTGTCTGCCACAGTAACATCGTAGTTAACGGGGCCTTTGTTATACGAAACAGAGGATAGTTCAAAGACGATACCATATCTGTTTTTCAAAACAGTACAGTTTTGAATATAGAAGGACTTAAGCCTAGCATAGGGATTATCAACCAATCTCAACCCGTCCATTTTGTTAGCACTGATTTCGCAGCTTTTAACGGTCACCACTCCATCTTGTTTTTCTAGGTAAAGGCCATGCTTGGTGTTTCCGACAGAGGACCAAGACTTGACATTTAAGGTACTGCCACCTCCAAAAACATACACACCAGACTGATAGTTTCTGGAAGTAGAAATATTTGCCAAAATAAGTTTACGAGCCACTACTTCTCCAAATGATAATCCATGCAGTCCATTCTCGTCAAATGAAGAAGAGCTTACACTTAGACTGATGGCTCTAAGTCTTTGAAAATAAGCTCCATTATCTCGCGGATTTGCAAGCGAAAAGATGTTTGATAACTGAACATAGCAGTCTTCCGCGAAATCTAAAAGATGTATTCCTCCACCGCGGCTGTTTCTAACAATGTTTGTGCTGATGATATTTATAGTCGAGTTTAGCTGGTTCCGGATGAGCACACCACTGACAGCGTTTTCCTCCACGAAGCTGTCGGACATCACAAGAGATACAGTTCCACCGTCAAATAAGATACCGGATTCTTGATTTTTAGACGAGTTCAACTTCGTAAGTCTAACCGATGCTGTTATCCTTTGAGCGTACACGCCGAATTTTTGGTTGTTAAGAAACGTCGACGATTTGATGTCGAGTATACCATGTGTTCCATCTGTGTTAAGCCCAGAGTAACCGTTTCGTGTCGCCACAGTGTTTAAAATATTACAATGGCCTATCGGGTTGCTAATTGAGATTCCATTCTTGAAATTATTGCCAAAGCTGCTATTTGATATCATTAATGAAGCTGGCAGACCTATATTGGGAATGGAAGACGATACCTCAACTATTTTAAAAGATATTCTCTAAAAATACATTCCACCGTATATTCTATACATACAGTAGACTAGTAATCAGGGCTAGTACCTTCGATTTCCGCTATCTAGAGCTGAAACTCGTTTCTCTTGGGTGATGCTGCTTGCTTACTTGCTATTGGCTAATTCAAACCCCACTAGCTATCACTTGCTATTGGCTATTTCAAACCCCCTTTAGTTTCGAACAATTTTACTTTCCGTTTCTTTATCTGTCACTTTGAGATCCGTTGAGAAAAATCCCCCACTCACTTTTTGCATTGTTTTAAATCTTAGAAGAAATGAGTTCTAAAGCAAATAGCTATAGTATGCAGCGCTACCGTCTGTTTCAAAGGCTTAAAAAAACACTAATTAATAAAAGTACGTGCCAAAAATGCTTCCTAACAAGCTAATGAATTTTCTTCAGGAACGAAGTTGTTTGCAACCCTGAAAAAACGTTTTAATTTTCACTCAAATTAATATGTCCATTAAGCCTGATCCGTTGATTAGTTGGGTTAATGTTTTCTAAATTTTCCATAGCTTCAAATCTGTAGACAATCAATCAATCACTTGTAGTTGGAAAAGTGGCCTGAATAAACACATTCATTTTTTTTCGTAATTCAGAGCTTTGTACTAAAACAATCCAAAAAGTGAATCATGTAATGAAAATCGTAAATGTTAACCCTATTTAGCTTACAGGGGGGAGGGGGGGGGGGATTGTGCCGGGGCTGACTTTAACGAATTATAACTTTTACAGTCCGACTACTCCAACCAAGGCCACCCAGGAAATTTCCTTACAAATTAGTCAATAGCGTTCGAGTATCATAACAATAGAAACACGGCAAATTTAAAATTTTCAGTTTCAAGTTTCAAACGGCTGAACGGTTCTGCCATGGAGCAGAACTTGCGACTCTGCTTGAATCGGAGCGGAAAACTTTACGACAATGGCCGTTATTATCCAAGACGTTTACGAGAACAAGTTCTTGATATGATCCATAGCGGAATATCTCAGCGAACGACTGCAACGGAGCTGACAACAAGCCGGTGTTTTGTCCAAAACGTCTTAGCTGACTACGACCGTACAGTATGTTCGTTGCCGCACATGAAAGTCCAGCCAGAGAGAAGAGTTATAACTCCAGACGTTATGGTCTCCATAGAAATAGAAAAACTTATGAAGCCGAGTATTTATTCAGCAGAGTTACAAGATCGTCTATTACTTGATGGGATCGCGTAGGTACTAAAAGAAGGAGTGACCTAAAATGATCTAAAATGACCTTAAATGATCTAAAATGATCTAAAATGACCTAAAATGATCTACAATGACCTACATGGAGATCTAAAATGATCTAAAATGACCTAAAATGATCTACATTGAGATCTAAAATGTTCTCAAATGACCTTTAATAATGATCTAAGATGATCTCAATCGGTTAAATGCTCTTAAAAGGCCTTCAACTAGTTACACAATGGTCTAATAAACCCTAAAATATTTAACCCAAGTACAAGGACTTTTACCGATCTTTTATGAATTGCAAAACACAAAAACATCTTACCTGAAACATGCGAATCAAAACGAACGCATGTATACGCGTCACGCAAAGTCAGTTTCTGACGGCAGAAGCGTTGCGTGATGTCCAACCCAAATAAGGCTATGCGGGTTTTAAGATGCGTGCTGCGGACTCGACCACCCAATGAATGAGAT
>Ga0126336_10001547_pt1 | contig 12179 bp, 6 predicted proteins | sample SidCmetagenome_FD_92530 | JGI IMG/M metagenome (GOLD analysis project Ga0126336, IMG submission 92530) | Coral microbial communities from El Islote,Puerto Morelos, Mexico - Siderastrea C C metagenome | ecosystem: Host-associated > Invertebrates > Cnidaria > Coral | place: El Islote,Puerto... | reverse complement strand
GTCAAGTTGACCTTTGGATATACACACAGAGGCCATTGTCTTGCTAGTGCATTGCGTGACAGATGTGATCACCTTCATGGTTGTCACATTAACTTAAATTTATAATATTTATAAATTTGCTTCTATCAGTTACTGACGTGCTATATGCAACATATTTCATTTGTCCAAGACATTAGGTCGTTCACCCTTCAGGGGTTTTGAGATGCCAACCCGGGCGCATTAGCATTGGCAATTGTAGTGTTATGTTACATATCAACCGTTGGTAACCTAGCGATAATCAGCAGAGACCGATATCTTGCCGTGAGCAAATCTTGGTGGCACCGCCATCACGTGAAACGATCGCGTGTGGCTAGACAGGCTTCCTTCATTTGGGTTTTGAGTTTGTTATTGTTTGGATCAGTGATCGTAAGACTGGATTTCCCAGTAATTGACGGTCCAGCGCGCGCTACTATTGTTTTCGTATTTGCTTGTTTTGCCATCACCATTTTCGTCTCTTATGCCGGCGTGTTCATTGCAAACAGACGGCAAAGGGCGATCATTAATCAGCGCGGAGTTCAGACGGTCGTCATAACAAGGCGCGAGAAGAAATTGGCTAACACAGTTGGTTTGATCCTCGTAGTACTTTTGTTCTCTTACTTGCCAGCGCTTATGGTTCCCTTAGCGATAATAATGTTTGGTTTTTCAACCGACGAAATATTTCCTTTCAGGCCATTTTATCATGTGCTTATTATTACGCTAAATTGATTGTCTAATCCTTTGCTAAATTATGGTAAAAATAAAGGCGTACGCAGGGCAGTCCGCCGGTTGATCAGACGCCCTCGGATCATCAACAGAATTCAGTCTTCTACTACTGAGGGCAATTAGAAAAACCAGGATAACCTTATAACTGACTGCACAGAAAATGACAGTTGAAATACCGCGGGAGAAGCGCCTACATTCGATTTAGAATTAGTCCATGCTTGGACTTTAAGGTTACTATATTAATATATAGAGATCTCTCAAGATTTAGCGAAAACTTATTTTAATGATTTAAGATACTTTAAGGATCTGAACTGCAGCTTGTAACAAAGTGAATATATGAAATGTTAATATTCCATGCTTCGATATTACTGAGGAATAATATTTTCAGCAAACTCATTTTTAAATACCTCAAGTGAAGAGCGTTCGGTGATTCTTCTGTAGTTAGTTTGATATATTCATAACGGTTTCGGCAAATGTCATCTCTCAATGTCTTGAAAAGACTGTTCTCTAGTCGCAAGTGATTCCTGCTTTTTATCATACTGACGTACGGCCCCACTGACGCAGTTCTATAGGAAATGCATTGGCGAGTTGACGTGCGTAGGGCAGGACGGGTTGCACGAACCAGTCCGAAAAAAGCTGTCCGGCCCTTCACACCTCATTTATTGGCTTAGTGCGCACGTACTTAAGCTTTCATTAAGAATTCAAAAGCTCCTTTTGAAAATTAATCCTCTAATATTCTTAAGTGTAATAAAAGTGATATGATAAAAAACTTATTGACTGAGTTAGGTCGGGCCGGACAGGACTTCGAGCCATGGACCATGACCTTTAGCCAAATATTTTTCCGTCCGGCCCTCCCCCTTAGTCAATAAGTACGTAGTCTCACGCTTTCAACCCTTTAAAAGCACTGATAGTGAACAATGTCTAACGTTTCCTCAGAATATCATTGCATAGGTCTGCAGGTCACGAGAATAAAAGGAATGATGGTAATGGTAAAGTCGCACACGAGCCAAGGAGGCCCACACGGCTGGAGCTTAACCCGATATCTGTAGCATGAAGCAACTGAGAGTATTAATACTCCTCCCCTGGATGTGATGCTAACCCATAGCAGGGTTACCCCAGCAGTATGTCGACGGTACCTATTTATTCACCTGGGTGGAGGGAGACAAAGTGGGGTAAAGGTTCTTGTCTAAGGAAGCAACACGATGGCAAGGACTGGGCCTCGAACCACCGAAATTCAGATCTGAAGTCCAACGGGCTAACCTCTACACTGCAGAGCCCCCACAAGAAGGGAATGCTGATCAATTGCAAAATGTGTGGATGTTGATATAAATTCTCCCAACTTGTACATATAAGAAAGGCATGAAGGCAAATGAGGGAGGAGAATATGCATGTTGATATTGGACTAAAAGGGTCAAAATAATACATTAACTACGGCTTTCTAGACTGACTTAAAATTGTTACACGCAGGCTTGCCAGTTATTTTACATGGCAAAGCTTGATGGCAGTCAATCGTAAATCCTCCTCAACATCCGATGTTCCATCTCTCTGACACCTTTATAAAAACGTTCAATTCCCAAGCGTCGTATTTTGAAATTTTTAAAAAATGCTTAGCGTATATCAAGATTATCGATTGTTTTTAAATTTAGCAAGTAACCAGCGATTTTACACAAAATCGCTAAATTCGCTACATTAACACCCTTTAAGCTCCATTACTGATCAGTACCTAACTTCTCCTTACAATGCTACCACGTGATGAATAGATACAAGTCATGAAAATGAAGGTAATGCATGCTCCTAGCGATGAAAAGTTTTGACGTTTAAACAATTTCTCACAACTTGTGCCATAAGAAATGTTAGGAGGCAAGAGAGAAAAACTCGAATTTGACATCTTATTACCCTTCACGCCCTAAGCCGTGCTTGAACGGAAGGGGACCATCTGGGTACTAGCCTATCAAAAGCATATGAGTGGCTTCTCAAAATGCATCTACTCACTTCTTTTTGGTAAATTTCTGTTGTTCTGTGAAATTCAAACTTTCCATCCAGGTTTCATTGCTTTAGTTAAAAAACGTTTGACGTCAAATGATGCAAAACGTTGCAAAAGGACCATTTTCTTTTGCTGACCAGTACGTGGTGTTTCTAACATTTTCTTATTTTATAAAAAAAAAACTAACTAGCAGTTTGTTGAAAGCCGTAGTATATTTTCCCATCAGGGCTCCTGCCTGAAATCAAGAAAATATTTGTTCGCGTGGTCGAATCTTTTTAATGAAAGAAGAACAATTACGACAAGAGCAAAATATAATTCCGCGTTTGATAAATAAATAAATAAATAAATAAATATAAGGACCAAATGGTTGCTGTCGTACCAACGCCTTTAACTACAGTTAGTTCTGGTTACTTCTCAGAGTTAACATTACATGTAGTCAATAACAGTATAGGGCCCCAGGCTCACAACAAGAGTTTTCAGGACAAAAACAAGGATTTGTATGAGCGGGAGTAGGGAATGTATCGTGAGTTCAATAAATATCAAAATTGTAGATAAACAGCTATCAAAGTGTACGTACCTTGTCAAATGATGTCTATGTGTTGTTTTCATGCGGACTTTCTTTTGCTCTTTAAACAGTACCTAAAGAAGTTAAGTCTTCTGGTTTGTCTCGGCTTTCCAGGACTGTCCATCAAAAAAGCACCAAAAATTACCCTTTAGTCGATTGCAAACTTCGCTTGAGTGTATAGCGAATATGATCTTCTCGGAGAATCTTGAATTTAGTCTACAACTTCAGTCATCGACTCTTGAAGATGACAAATGTAACTAGGAAATTCGTGCCTACCGAAGGCCGTCACTCTTGGCTTAGTAGCCAGGCCATTCGGTTCTAGATCCTCTCGTCTGGGAGGGATATGAGCTTACCTGGGTACCCAGGGACGCTTTATCAACATCACCAGTGTTCGAGAATCAGTGTTTCCGCTTTGGATAGATTTCCTGTTTACACTGTTCTGAGATGTGGCACAGAAACCTATCCGATATATGGCGATTCACTTTCAAGATCGAGGCGGTGTAGCATCGCTCCGGCACAAAAATTTTTCCCAAGTCAGCGTTTTACTCAAAACAAAAGGTCTACCACACACAAGAGCCATAGTAGGCGAAATAGTTTGAAATTTAATTCACTTAAAGTAATGTTAAAACGGAACCCATTAACGTGTTTTGAAGCACTTAGAGTCGATTACTTAAATCTCGAATTTTACGGACAAACTATACTGAGGCGCAATTGAAATATAAGGCGGAGGTTTCTTCACCAGAAGAAACAGTAATATAACGAAAAAATATCTTCCTTTTTCCTAGAGCAAATTGAATATTTGTAGTTTCGAGAATTTCTTTTTTTGTGCCCTTTCTATATTGACTTGAAGTTCATAAATTGATCTTGAGTTACTCATTCATTTCTCTTGATTTCAAAGGAGCCTTCCTAACAAAAGGCACTTGAGATGTTTCCTCACATAACATTAAGAGCAGGAAATGGATAACTAAAAGTTTAAGAATAACTAAAATCTAGTATACTGAAACCGGTTTGTTGGTTTGTTGGATTCTGAAGCATCTAACAACTTATCAGAGATGAAACGCCTTCTGTACAGAAGATGGAAATTCTATAAATTAGTCAATAAAACTGCACAGTGCACAGATGTAATCAATAGAACTTTTTCCAATAAACTTACTGGGAGAGTATAGTTTGACTCAAGATCTAAAACGCTGGATTATTTCAGTTCAAGCCACACAGATTTTGCAATTTTTTTCCTCAAATAAGTAATTCTAGATTTGTTTCTCGAACAGGTGAAATCACCTCCGCTCTCTCTAATAGGTATTTGACAATTATTAAGCATCTGACTACTTTTAAAGAGCTAACTGAGTGCTACAAAAAAAAAGGAAATTCCACTAATTAGCGTAGCACACAACAGTAGAAACAATAGAAAGCCGACAAATAGAAATGAATGAGACACTTTAAAAGGACTGAAGCTTCGTTATTATAAAAGTTATAACAGCTGGGACATTTCAATCGATCCCTCGGCAAGTCACATAGTTAGTCAGAAGACATTCCCTCAGCAAGCGAGTAATTCCAGAATCTGGTCCTTTGTAGACGTTGGAAGAACACGTCTTTATCATCGATATAGGCAGGTTTAACATTGTATTTGCTCTCCAGGAGAGAAATACTGCACTGATAACCGCCTTCGAGTAATGGAAAGCAGAGCAAACGGAAAATTCGTTATGGTAAGTAAAGCCATGCTTTTCCTTTGCATCGTGGTGATCTTTATTCCTCTCTTTAAGTCACTTTTTGTACCAACATAAAAGCAATTATTAAAAGAAGATTTTACCAATGATTTCTATACAAACCGCCAGGAAACGGTAAAGGACGAAGAAAGCAAAACAAAACAAAAAAAATGACCAAGTTACAAGACAAAAAATAGGTCTTCTTTGACGGCAGCTAATAATGTAAATATTTGTACAATATTAACCCTTAACCCCCAAAGTTACTCGATAGATTGACTAAAATTATTTATATCGTCTGTTATCGTCTGATATAGCATCTGAAACATGGTTATCCTGCCATGTTTGGAACAAATAAATCGACCACCAGTGTATATTAATTAGTTTGTATGGTAACAGCGGACACACCTTGAAATTGACCAAAATTGAAAGAAATATTTCAAATAAAGAGACTCCCATATTCACTTTTTCAGTGGTGAATTGGTTTGAAACCGTAGTCGCGAAAACACAGAGGTGGCTTCATTTACTTTAAAGTTTGTCTAACACGGTCAAGGCTACTAAAGTTACAATGTGAACTAAACATGCCATTTCTTAAAGTGTATCTGGAATTACAAACAAACACCATTTCACTTCGAAACACTTGAGCAAAGTTTGCGCAACGTTTTTTAATATTTTCAAAAACTTTTCCATGGCTTCCATATCAACCACCTAACAGAAGTTAGGAATACGCTAATCCCAGAACCTCATCTAAGTTATAACTGCTTTTTCCAGAACAATATGGGGTCTACTCTGTTAGTCTTGATTGTGTTTTTATAATTAATTCTAACAGTCTGTCTAATGTACATATATGATTGACAATTTTGTTCTTGACATCGAGCTGTAGAGTTCTGGGACAAATGTCGTAATATTTCCTTTTCCCTGGACCAACAGTAGTCAATGCTTTTAGGCCTGGGGAAGTTAAAAAAAGAACGTTGGTTGGTGTAGTTGTCTAATTTCACCTTCGATCTTGCGACACTTCCTAACACAGTTCTTGCATTTGATTGGCCATTTGATATGGAAGCCGTCAAAAAGTTGAGAAAAAGATGTCAAAATATTGTAAAAAGCTAGCAAAAAAGATTTTGCAAGTACACACTGTATTAACGGTGCCTCAAGCTGCACTGTAACCAAGGATAAGCGTTCATTGGCCGCCGATCAACTGAGCCCAGGCCCCCTCCAGAAGTAACAAGGCGATGGTGAGGCCAAGAAAAATGCTTTAAAAAGCAGCAACAAATTCAGGTTATTTTAAATTACTTTGTGGTTTTTCTAAATCGAGCAATTTGTCTAACATGACCGAACAATCAAAGAGTTGAATTTGAAAGGACGGCGTTGAAGTCGAGGCAGATAAACAAAAATCCATGGTCGCGTGTTCATGTTCTTTGTAAAATCCAGAATTTGGTCATTCGACGTTGTTCAGTTTGCAGAAGACGGCAAAGAATTGTGACAAAATTATAATGCACATGCAGAGACATTGTTTTGCTAATTTAGCCTTTTAATTACCGACGCTGCCATTACCTTCGTGGTCATGATTGCTTAAGGTCATAAGTTCCTGTAGTAAAGAAGCCTCAGGAGAAAATTTTCCCAGAGACAAACTTAGACTGACTAAACATTTTTCGTGATAGGCCAACATGTCTGTAAATAACCAGACGACCATAACCCCTCCAAGATTTCGATATCAAGGATGCCTCATTCCTAGCATTCCTGAGAATGTAGTTAGTTTGATATTTATAACCGTTTTCGGCAAATCTTATTTCTAAAGACGATATGTTTTAAAAATATGTTTCTCTACTCGCCTGTGATTCCTGCTCATGGCTCACACCTTCTCTTTTCCACCATTATAAACACGTTCAATTTCCAAATGTCGCAATTAAAAATTGGATTTTTTTAATTTTAGCAAGTTATCAGCGATTTTACACAAAATCCCTAAATTCGCTAAGTGAAGTTGTCGCTAAAGAATGTAATCTTAACCCTTTAAGCCCCAATAGTGACCAATACGTAACTTCTCCTTACAGTGTTACCTCATGATGAATAGATACAGGTTATGAGAATGAAGGTAATGATCCTAGCGATGAAAAGTTTTGATTTTTAAACAAATTCTCACAACTTGTACCATAAAAATTGTTTGGAGGCAAGAGAGAAAAACTCAAATTTGACATCTTATTACCCTTCACGCCACATATGCTTATCATGAGCACGTGAATGGCTTCTCAAAACGCATCAACCCATCTTTTTTTGGCAAATTTGCGTTGTTTGGTGAAATTCAAACTTTTCCATCCAATTTTCATTGTTATAGCTGAAAAACGTTTGACGTCAAACGATGGAAACGTTGCTAGGGCCAAAATAGTTGCTGTCATACCAACGCCTTTAACTACAGTTAATTCTGGTTACTTCTCAGTTAACAGTACATGTAGTCAATAACAGCACACAGCCCCAGGCTCACAACAGGACTTCTCAAGGACAAAAGCAAGGATTTGTATGGGAATGTATTGTAAGTTCAATAAAATATCAAAATTGTGTATAAACAGCTATTAAAGTGTACGTATCTTATCAAATGAAGTCTATGTGTTGTTTTCTTGACTTTTTTGCCCTTTAAACAGTATCTAAACGGGTTAAATTTGTCATGGCTTTCCAAGAGCGTCCAACAAAACAGCACCAAAAATTACCTTCAGTCGATTCCAAATTTCGTTTGAGTGTAGAGCGAATATGATCTTCTCAGAGAACCTTGAATTTGGTTCTACAACTTCAGCCATCGCCTCGTGAAGACGAGAAATATTACTAGAAAATTCTTGGACACCGAAGGCGGTTAGTCTTGGCTTAGTAGCCAGGCCGTTTGGTTCAAAATCCTCCCGTCTGGGAGGGAAATGAGCTTTTTCTGGGTTCCCAGGGACGCTTTGTCAACATCACTAGTGTTTGCGAATGAATGATAGATTTCCTGTCCACACTTAATCACTTACTTACTTACTTACTGACTTCCTTATTTATTTACTCACTTACTTAATTAATTAATTATTTTTATTTATTTGTTTATTTATTTATTTATTTATTTATACACGGGAAATCATCAGTTACAAATGTACTAAAAAACTATTATAGAAATAGCTCAATATAAGCTACAAAAATCAACTGGTTAACATGAGAGCCGTGTGGGAGCCTAAAGAAGAAAAGTAAGCTTTCACCTTCTTCTTAAAAACCCCCAGAGAGTTACATTCCCTAAGATCCTGTGGCAGAGAATCCCATAAAGCGGTACCACTATAGGAGAACACTGCCCCAAGGTGTGCCACAAAAAACTACCCGATATATGACGATTCACTTTCAAGATCGGAGCCATGCAGCATCGCACCGGCACAAAATCGTCCTGAAATCAGTGTTTTACGTCTAAACAAAAGGTCTATGGCATACAAGAGCCATAGTAAGCAAAATAGTCAGAAATTTAACTCATTTTATCTTTTTAACTTTAAGTAATGTTAAAACTGAACCCATCAATTTTTTTTGACCCAGTCAGAGTCGTTTACTTAAATAACGAATTTTATGGACAAACTAAACTGAGGCGCAATTGAAATATAAGACGGAGGTTTCCTTCCTTTCCCGAGAAACAGAAATACAATGAATTATTATTCTCCTTTTGCCTATAGAGGAGATCGATTATTTGTAGTTCTAAGAATTTCTTTAATTTTTGTTTGCGCACTGTCTATATACACTTGAAGTTCGTAAATTGATCTTGAGTTACTCATTCATTTTAAAGAAGACTTCCTGACAAAAGGTACTTGAAATGTTTCCTTCACATAACATTAAGATCATGACATGGAAAACTAAAAGTTTAGGAATAATTAAAACCTAAGAAACCGGTTCGTTGGATAAACAGTGCGTAAAGTTCATTGCATGGACGGCAGTAAAAAAGTAAGATTTCGTTTAACGGATTTTGGATTAGTCGAAGGCACAAGAAAGGCAAGGGAAACATTCGCAAATTTGACAATTGAAACAGATTTTGACCAAATTTGTTTCCCCTTAGTCTTAACAATTCTGAAGCACCTGACAACTTATCAGTGTGAATACAGCACAAAAGAAGGAAGTTCTATAAAGTAGCCATAATGCACAATAATCAATAGAGCTCTTGGCTACAGTAGAGGCATAATCAGGCAATACTTTTTTAAAGGAAAGCCGCTAAACAAAAAACATCGAGAAACTTCGTGTGGTTAATAATACAAAAAGCTGGATCATTTCAATTCAAGTCATACAGTATTCACCAGGTTTCGATCGTTCTCAAGCTAGTGGTGTTTCTTAAGCAAGCGAGTAATTCCAGAGTTGGTTAGCATTGAAGAAACAAGTTTTTTTGGTGAAGAACACGTTTACTTGTCCACAAGTCAGGCAGGCTTTGCTTTGTAACTGTTCTTCAGTGAAAAAATACTTCAGTTGACAATCAAGTCTGAAGGAAAGAAAAGTATAAGGAAGATCGTTATGGTAAGTAAAGTTGTGCCTATTTATGAAGGACTTCTTACAAAACCTTATTGGTCGCTTTAAATCCACTATTTTCAAGCCACACTTTTTACGAATATCAAAGCAAGACTTACATAAAGATTCGCCATCCGCCGCCATTGAACTATAAACGACGAAGAAAAAGAACAGAAAAATCCCTTAGTTAATGACAGTAGCCTTTTAATGATGAGAATTTTCGTTTTTTGATAATGTTGAGCACATTGGGGTTTAATCGTTTATTCAAACAAACGCTAATGAGCAATAATTTGCTGTTGTCCTAGAATTTATTATGCTGTACAAGATGACTCTAACTTTTGAGTCTGTGGATAAATTCCTCGAAGCATTCAAATGAAAGCTACTGAGCAGCACTTTCATGTGGAACTGTTTATTGTGCTGCACAAAGTGGTTCTGATGTTTGGGTCTGCTGACGAAATCCTAAAGTGTTGCCATTTAAATGAAAGCAATCGAGCAGTACATTGCTGTGATGATGTTGTTATGCTGTACAAGGTGTTTCTAACTTTTGAGTCTGTGGATAAAATTCTAAAGTGTGACCATTCAAATGAAAGCTACTGAGCAGCACTTTCATGTGGAACTGTTTATTGTGCTGCACAAAGTGGTTCTGATGTTTGGGTCTGTTGACGAAATCCTAAAGTGTTGCCATTTAAATGAAAGCAATCGAGCAGTACATTGCTGTGATGATGTTGTTATGCTGTACAAGGTGTTCTAACTTTTGAGTCTGTGGATAAAATTCTAAAGTGTGACCATTCAAATGAAAGCTACTGAGCGGTGCTTTCCTGTGGTGCTGTTTATTATGCTGTACAAGGTGGTTCTAACTCTTGAGTCTGTGATGAAATCCTAAAGTGTGACCATTCAAATGAAAGCTACTGAGCAGTACTTTGTGCTGCTGACCCTAATCTGAGAAAAAGGGAAGTTTAGAATTCGGAGGCCCAAAGGATAATGCAAACTGCCTTCTTGATACAGAGGCCTTATATTTGTGTATGCAACGATTTTTTCATAATTGTTATGTAATGTGTTTTGCTTGTGCAGACAATAAATAAAAAAAATGTATTTATCTCAAACAAAAGAACATGATGTCTTGTTCTAAACTGATCGTCCCTTCCGCTATTTTGATAACCGTCTCACGGACGAGATCTCGTGGTCGTTGCTGTTGTTGTTGTTTTTTTTCTTGCAAATGGAAAAAAATGTTTTCAAATAGCTTTCTGTGAGGTGTGTTTATTATTTGTTGTATTTTTCCAATATTTTTTCCCGGGGTCGTAACGAGCGCTTGTTATTTCTTCTATGATCATAACAATCGTGACAAACGATAAGTCTGAAACAATCTTGCTGAATGTTGAGAGAATTTGTACTTTTGAAAAACAAAAAACATGAAAAAATCAATTGCCAATTGGCTTGTCAAGCAAAACTCTTACGTGCACATCTGCTTTCTAGAAGAAACTTAAGCACCGAATAGGCTGAAAATCATGGAAAAACAAGAAGAAATGGAGAAAAGGCTACTGATTCTATCACTGTTATGAATCAAATCCACAATTTTTCTTGGGAATTATGCGTTGTAAATCGGGGCATACAAACTGCCTAGTCAAGGTTTTTTCTTTTAAAACACATGTTCAATTCCTAAGTTAACTAATTCGTCACCAGTCCAGAGCATTTCCACTTTTGGAAATGTTTTGACCGGGGAACCAAAACAAACAATTACCCAATCAGAGCGCGACTTTGGAGTCACCTGATGCGAGGCCTGTTTTCATGAGATTTCATGTTCTCAGATTTGAATGGAACAACTGGGGGAGTAATTGCAGAATACCTGGCCACTTCATTTACATGTGTTGGAAGGCTTAAAGAACGAGGCATAACACAATAGGCACTTTTGTTATTCAATGAGATGGAAATAAGTGGCCGGGTATTCTGCAGTTAAGCACAATCCAGCAATATTTACAGTCAACTTTACGTTTATCACTGCCTGCGATTGACTGCTTGCAGAAACATGGTCTAAACATCTTTTATCCAGAAATAAGTTGCGATGAGCGCTTGTCAAGCGCTTGTATGAAGGTTATTTTTCTTCTGGACGCGCAGCGGGCTGAGGTTTGTAACAGATCGGGTCGTCTGTTTCAGATGAATAAAAGGAAACTATGCGAAGACCAATCTATTTACGTTTATTTCTTACCTGGATAAGTTGCGTGCAAAAAGAGAACCATGGATTCCATATTTTTTAGCTAGGAATGAATTGCGAGTAGCGCTTGAATTCGCTTCAGTGGTCGCGCAATAGTACAAATATTAGGACACATTTGCCGCCATATGAAATGATTTAACACAGGTAAAACGGAGTAAGCTTATATCTTTTTATTAACTTATGAACAGCTTTACAGATCCATATTTCGCAGCTAACTTTTCTGTCTTAAACAGTTTCATCGATTTGCCCTCAACCGATGCTAGATACGGAAACACAAAATAAAGCATAACACCTCCTTTGCCTAACACTGAAGGTCATATTAAGGTCATGTCTGGATTCCTGCGGCTTTGGTGTGATTGTTCCGATTGTGTTTGCTGAGCGACTCAAAGTAGTTTTAATGCCGTTCTTGGCATATTAGGTAAGTTACGTTTAGCTCAATTAGGACCTTGATAGGTTTTTCAGCCTGTCGCGAACGAATTTCCGACAATAAAGGAT
>Ga0126336_10001546_pt1 | contig 12179 bp, 7 predicted proteins | sample SidCmetagenome_FD_92530 | JGI IMG/M metagenome (GOLD analysis project Ga0126336, IMG submission 92530) | Coral microbial communities from El Islote,Puerto Morelos, Mexico - Siderastrea C C metagenome | ecosystem: Host-associated > Invertebrates > Cnidaria > Coral | place: El Islote,Puerto... | reverse complement strand
GCGAATTTCCGAGCTGCTGATATGATGGCTCTCCGAAAATGCTAGCTAACCTTATTTTTCACTCTAAACGACATATTTGTCCCTCCGAAAACAATAGGAACTAATAAGTCCTCTTGTTACGAAAGTCTGACGTGATGTTTCGGCAAAAAGATCTCTAGCTTTCACTGCAATTAAATCCGAAAATCTCCAGTGATTTAGATTTTGTGTTTCGCCTCACGGAGTGTGATCTATACCCTTTTCGTAAAGAAATTTTTAAAGTTGTAGCTTCCTTGGGGCTATGGAACAGGAGCAAATACTTAAATGGAGGATGTAAACAGCAGATCACCGGTAATCAGTCTTGTCTCGTCAATGTGACAGTTCTATTGTTTTTTGAAAGATAACAGCTGACGTTCACGCATGCGCATTATCGGGGTAGTGTCCCTTTCAGTTTTCGATTTGTGCTTTCTCATTTGGCTAGATTACTCAGTAGAGTTATCAAAATCGGCTACTCGTTTGACTCGTCTGCTTCAGCGTTTGGTCGACCCGGTTTTCATTCCATCGGTTGCTGCAGTTTGTAACAGCTACTGACAAATTTAAGACCGAGAGGAGGTAGGTTTTCTTTTAAGATTTTATAGACTATCGACCGGTTTATTAGGTGCCGTTTTTGTTTTTCTTCCATAAAGTTGCTTCACAACTTGTTTACTCTTTTGACTCTTTCTAATCACTGTAGGACAAATCATAAAGGAAAGGGTTTTCATCAGATGTAAGCCTTAGATAGGTTTTCTTTCCCTCTAAAAGAGAATGCCACACGTGGAAATGACATGTACCTTAAAAGTGGGAGTGATTAATTTATTTTACTGCAAAAGATCGGAAATACATTATTGCTCGTGTCTGACTGAAGCGGTCGATTTCGCGTTAGATGAGACATTGTTTAAATCTAAAACAGTTAGTTTGCCTCACCTTTGTCCTCTATACAGTGTCTTTCATTGGAAAAGTTGAAAATTTCCATAGTATGTAAAAAAAACATGTTAATAACATGTAAATCGTCAAAAAGATACTGTAAATGATAATTTCCATGATTTTTACCCATTTAGTAATACATGTTTTCAGAAATCGTGTAAAAACATGTAAATATTTCAGGTGAAACATGGAAATTATGAAGAAGATCCTGTAAATTTCTTAAACCAAGGTACATATAGACCACGTAAATACCATGCAAATCGACTAAAGGGTATTTGTAACAAACATGTATATGGAGAACGAAATAAACCTGTAAATGACATGTAAATCGATAAGAGCTACCCTGTAAATAACATGTAAATGGTTTAAAGATCCTGTAGATAGCATGTAAATCGAATAAAGGAGCCTTAAAATATCATGAAAATCGAACAAAGGAGCCTGTAAATATCGTGTAAATCGACTAAAGGGACCCGGACATTTTCATGTAAATCGAATAAAGGACCTGTATATATCATGAAAATCGAATAAAGGAGCCTGCATCATGAAAATCAAATAAAAGAGCCTGTAAATATCATGTAAATCGAATAAAGGAGCCTGTAAATATCCGATGTAAATCGACTAAAGGGACCCATAAATTTTCATGTAAATCGAATAAAGGAGCCTGTAAATTTTCATGTAAATTGAAAAAAGGCGACTACAGTGTATGTATACCATGTAGTGAGATGACAGACAAGAAGCTTTTTTGGTGATCTTTATATTTGATGAAATAATGCGTTCAACATTTCCAGCATGGAAAACCTTATGAGCAGACCTTGTCAGCAGGTTTGCATTAACACGCCGGTCTGCTACCACTACACTGTATGAATTAAAAAATAGAGACATTAAAGAAAAGTACTGCAAAAGTAATGCAGCCACATTTGATGGATAAAGGAAAACACGCAAACATGGTTACACCAACGAGCACCAGCAGCATCAGTTAAGCAAAGGAATTTGCATCTGTGTGACTGATACCGCTTATGGGTGTCACCCTGTAGCAATCGTTGTGATGCCCTTGGCTATTTATAGTGGTTATGCCATTATATGTATTTTATTTTGTTTTTGCTGTGGGATTCTCTTCTTATCTTGAGACCAGTGGAAATAACAAAAAATGCAAACAGTAAGCAGGTACAAGGCAACTATGGCGTAATGATCTGAGTTTAACTTAAGTACAGCTTTAGACATTTCGGTTCCTGTGGCTCTCATCTAGCTCTTTCATTCCATACCCTAAGAATGAAACCTCTTTATTTTGATTAATATTTAAAAGATACAAGGGTGTATCCCCATGCACGCCCTATTCAACAGGAACATGTACTCCATAACGTTAAGTTACTTTTCCGTCAACCAACCACACCCTGAGAAGGTATACGTGCACTAACAGTCAACTGAATTGTCAATAATGCAAGTTATTTAGGTGTATTGTTGGCAAATGACAATATTTTTTCAGTACTAAATTAAGACATTATACAGAATGAAAAGTGACACAGACTTCTTACATACATAGGAGTGTAGCGATAGGTCGAACTTTCGATGCATTACGATTGGAGTGTTCCGATAGCGATGCATCGATCGCAGATTCAACTATCGATAATAATGGCGACAGTTTCGTCAATTATCGATAGTTACGATAGTTTCCAATTGATTCCCTGTACTCCTTTTCCCTTGATTGAAAAATGCCTTTCTTGTTCTCCGGTGTCCGTTCTGTTCATTATTTTGAATTAAGTAACAATATTGCTTTGTTTTCATAAAAACAAACTTCATTCGTCTCCAGGGTCTTGTCTGCGTGCAAAATGGTGGTTAGAATATTATCTTTACCCCCCTCCTGGAGAATTGATCGTCACATTGTCAACAAACATGGCGGTTACAAAGGCTCAAACAGCCGGAGTCTTTTGAAATCATACCAAACAAAAAAAGAGAAAATAAGGCGTTTCCGGTACCGGTTTTATTGCGGTTACCCAACGGATACTTGAATTTCCGCAAGCGGAATTGCGACTATCCGTTGCGGGTAACACGAGTTTACGTTACGTATCCGTCGCTGCGGAGTCGGGGAAACGCACCACTTAAACTCACGTTTCCGCAGGGTCGGAAACGCGAGTAGCTGTTATGTTTTTGTGACTTCAAAATTTAGCGGATATACAAAATGCGTTGAATACCCGAGCTGCGTATACTAGACTTCACACGGAAACGTAACTTGCCGTGATTTTTTTGTAACTTGGAAATTCGATGGTGATGTACAAGGATCCCCTGCTAAATTCCGGATAATGATCCCGTTAACAAGCTAAGGAGCCTACATGTAAAAACAATTCGTGTGAAGCATATTGCGTGGCCTGAATATCTTTTGCTAGAGCTTGAGGCCCATTTTGGTAACTAAGAGGCCTTCTCTGACTAATTGTAGTTTAACTGCGACGCACACACAGATCACAATAATGCTCTCTTTGTCTCCAAGCACTGTTTTATTACATTATCCCCTCTACTTCATTTCTAGAAGCAAGTACACTTGCTTTGGGTTTTACACCGTGCGACACTTAGTTGAAAACCGCGCTTATACGAGGATGTGTAACAGTTAAATTTAAAAATCCGGTGTCATCCGGTGTCATCTTTTTTTTTTCTCAACGCAAATGTACATGTGTCGACTGAGCCCTCTATTGATGTCCTAAACGTTATTACAGTTGACCGTATGCGCCATGCCAGCCATTTTTTGAAAATCTGCCACTTTTGATCTGGCCTGGATATCACGAGGCTTTGGAAGCTGTCCTCTTCTTTTGCGTGCAATTTGTAGCCTGGTTAGACTTAGCTGAATCCAAGACAACTTGCAGTCTGTTTGTCCGTTACTGAAGTGATTTAACATGCCATGGTAACCGCATTCCTCGGAAGACTCTACAAACTTACAAAAACTCCCGTCATCTCTTTATCCCCACGCCACACGTCTGTGTTCTTTCAAACGCCTTTTGCCTTGATTACAGCAACTAAAACAACAACAAAAAACAAGAGTCGTTATTGCATGCTATCCAAGTTGTTCATTCGTTTTATATTCTAATAGAGAAATGAGTTGCAGTCCTGTCCATACTTGTACCGCTGACAACAAAACTGTACCACTATTTCTCTTTAGAAGGTACTCCTGATTGAATGGGGGTTACAAACAAGACATGGCGGAAAGGGTGGGGGGGTTCAGGATCCATCACACCATCTTTATTGTGGAATGCTGGGTCCTGTTTGCAGCAGCAGACGTGTCTGCCCGGATGACAGAGCCATAAGACAGAGAGTGTGGTTGTTGCTCTGTACAGAATACTCAAGTTATCTCTTACATATTTGTCTCACAGAGGAAGATCACTTTACTTTGTTGGCAAAAAAATAAGAAATGTTAAATTTTGAACGCGGAGAGAACATACCAATGATCATTAATTAATTCTGACTTGGCCATTTCTTTCTTCTTCTTCTTCTTATCCAGATCTTTGCTTCCTTGTGATGACAGCTCAAATAGAAAAACTAAAGCACTCTATTAAGAATAAATCTAAGACAATATTCAATTACCTCAAATATGTTTAAAAGGTTCTAGTGTAGTATATAAAGTAATGTACCATTGAGTAAAATGCCAATCATGTAAAATGAAACAAAACAAAACAAACAAAAAAGAAAACAGATTGTTTTGTCAGTGACACAAATATTGTAACTGACAAACCATGATTGCAGTGTTGGAGGAAAAACAACGTACATGTATAGCTCTCCTTAGAAAAAAAAAACGAAACACAAATATCACTGAAGTACAATCAGTTGATATCAGAGCATACAGCACTGTATCAAAGGTGGAAAAGTCACATTCAGACTACCAAATATGTCATGGGCACCCTGTTAGATGAAATAATAATCAATGAAACTCTGCTGGAGAACATATGAAGCAATGAAATTGTGAATATATGAAACTCATATATTTGAACTGCGGAATGAATAAATAAATGTAAAGAAGATCCTCGCAGTTATTAACGCAACTTAAGCAACTTAACGCAACTTAAGCAAGCCTGATTTTTTCAGGCTTTCTTTTCGCAACTGCATAAGTTGCGTTAATAACTGCGAGGATCTTCTTTACATTTATATATGAAGCAATCCTTGATTAAACAATTGGCTGACCAATGAAGTAACGTCAGTTGATATCAAGCGCTATTTTCCCACTCGGAGATGGAAAAACCGACCTTTGGACTGCCCACTCAAAATGGACGGCCTGCTGTACTTGATATCAGTGGACGTCCTTCAGTTCTTTGAAAAAGCACAAATTTTACTACCAGCAAAGTGTGATTGTTTTAAGAACATTTCTAATGACAATTAAAACAGTTCGCTAATTGATGAAGTCAGTGCTTTCAATAAAGTTTAAAAGTAGGCAGCTGGTTTGAGTAGAGTCGCCGACTGTTTCAACAAGGCTTGAAATAAATCTTTCTTTAATTACTTCAATTTAGGGAAAATAGTAGCCGACTTCTTTGAGCGAATTTGCAGACGCTTTTCAATAAAAAGCACATTTGCTGATTGATGTCGGAAGTACAGTACATTGATGTCAAGCACTATTTTCTCCTTCAAAGATACGTACAGTACCATTTGTAAGCTGCTGTAGAATACAATGAGGGCTGTTACTTACATATACATTTGTTTTCTTTCTCAATCTTCTTTCACATATCTAAACAGAGCACATGGCTGTCCTTCAATCTAAGAAAAATAAATGAATAAAATATCAATACACATTTAGTGCTCTACTTACCTCTCTGTCTTTGTTTTGATTATACATCAGTACAGATTTTTTATTTGATTGTAAACGTGTACAGTATGACTGAACAGGTTCTGTGATTGAGCTAGTAAAGCTATTGACCAAGAAGAGAAGTGCTTTTTTTTAAACAAAGGTCTTGAGCTATATCAAATGTACCTTGTCTCTAATAAGCACCCTGTGTCCAATAAGCATCCATCCTAAGCTGAGCTTGCAATCCTTAAAATCATTATATAACCAAGATAAGCTTAGAATTGGTAAATAATAATTCCTCGGCTGTGTCATTTTACCCATAAGGGCAAAAGAGAAATTGGCATTTAATAAGCCAGCGAATTACACTGTACAATCCCGGTTTGACTTTTGTTTTGCAAAGGAGGATGAAGCAAAAACAAAATGGAGTGGAATAATAAACCTCTTATTCGGTGTTTTGGTCTATAAAACTTGCAGACATTTTACTCATTGCTCGCAACTCGTAAAATATCTGAGCATATTATATACCAAAACACCAAATAAGGTGTATATATATCGCTATTTACTTACATTTAACTAAGGTACCTCCCATCACAAACTTACATCAATTCTAATGTCTTTTCTTACATAATTATGTAAGAATACTTAAGTATTCCTGTTACCAGTTTAACTCTTTGGCCCAATATTGTTAAATAAACTATAAACAGTACCATGCTGACAGCTAAGTACATATTTTTAGGGATTTTAAACGGTCAGAAGTTAAAAAACCCTGACTAGAACAAAAAGACATGAAAAGAGATCAAGGCTTCGGAGATATGCTGATACATGTCTGCAAAATACATGTAGATTTGCGGACGTGTAAGCTGCTTACATACTCGTTGATTAGAATTTTTAGCTACATGTACACAAGAAAGAATAAAAAGTGTGGGCGAGTAAGTTGAAGAAAAATACAACTTAAGCTTATATTTATAACATTAAGGGACCTACCTTAGCAATACAAGCTTCTGGCAGCGGCATCTTTGACCAAAAGACGGTCATAATGAAAATTTCGCACTATGAAGCTTGACAAAATGGAAGGTAAATGTGCACAACCAGTGCAGACGTGTTTCAATAAGATTTTATGCAGACAGTTAGACCTTCTAAAGTGAAAAAAGGACGGAAATTTGTAGCCTTCGAAGACCTTCGAATGCCAACAAAGCAGCGACAAGAGAGGTTCGTTGAAAAACGAACAGCCCGCCGGGAACAGCTCCTTCTGCGCATGACAAATTGTATCCAATCTCTCTCGGCCACACCGTAGCCAATTGAGAGGGCCTCCGTAGAGGCTCAAGGGGTTTTTCTTACGGGGAGAGTCCGCTGCAAAAGTGAGTGCAGGCGTAAAAGTAGGTGGTAGGCGGCGAGGGGAGCCTCTGCCAGAAGCCACGCCCAATATGGCCGCCATCCGGGGAAGGCATTTTTTAAATGTCTATAACTGAGGTGGTGTGCGTACTTTTGCTTCTGTCGGCAAAATGGCTGGTGTGGGTGCAAAGTTCTTCGGTTGCATGATGTTGACGAATTACTCACGAAAACGTTCCTGAATGCTTGGAAATCGGTCAAAATTTGCTGCCTGCAAGACGACTGTTTCGAAAAGGCGTCATGATTTTTTCATGATGGGCTAAATCTGATCATCATTAACATTTTATACACGTGTGTCGTCTAGTGAAGAACGGCGAAGGCACGGAAACGATTTATTGAGAAAACTTCTGGCAGCTGAAACTCAAAAGAGATTAGAACAAGTAAGCTTAATCTTTATCAATGCGTATTTCTTTCTATTCTGCGGAAGTGCGAAATGAACGAACTTGACATTTCTATCTTGTAAATTAATTACGCCGGAACATGTTTGGAAATATCGTTCTTTGATAAGCTTAATATTAAGATGCAGTAAGCTTATTGATGACTTATATCTTTGGTAAATAATTTTTATATTTACGGTACTAAAAAGAGCTGTAGTAATTCTTTGTACGATTGCAGTTTATTAAATCTTACTTATCGTCCTCATTCTTAATTATGTTTTAAATCTGTCTCAGAGATCTGATCCAATACTGACAATAAGCTTAGCTTACTAAGTTAAGCTTATTTGAAAAACAAACAAACAAGCAAATCAAGCAGATCACGTTGTAATTTTGTTTTACATAGTACTGGTAATTTTAGATTGAGTACTCCCCTGATTTTGTTTTTGAATACCGAAATTTGCACACTCTAGCTATGACTAGTCATTGGACCTCTTTTAATTCCTTATTCAGATCAGTTTAAAGTAACCTCTTTAGTCCCTGTACCTTCAAATACAGAATATCCTATGAAAGGAGCACCATTTCTCAACTTCACTTTCCCTTCAATACTATTTACTAAAACTAATTATTTGGCATACACCTAATTGCAATAACGTTGTCATACAAAAAAACAAAAAGGAAAAACGAATAAAGAAAAAAGCCAAATACGAATTAATTAGCAATGCAAATTACATTGTCACGACAGATTTTAATAATAATCAAATCACTTATGCATTACAGTATAATACATTAATTTTGTATTAATGGAGTTGATAAAACGTAAATTGGCCTCCATATAGACTTTTTGAGCGGCTCTGAATGTAGTTAGCGTGCCTATTTTAGTCCTATTTGGCTTTTTCCTTTTCTCCTTTTTTTTTCATTTTTGTATGACAATGATATTGTAACTAGGTGTATGTTTGATACCACTTGATTATTGTAGAGTCAAATGAAAATGTGTTATAGCATTGATGTGGTAATGGGGAAGTCGTAAAAATGCTAGAAATCACTGTGAGCCAACCTAATGGCAGTCCTACAATGAGGGTATGGGTTGTGGCTTTATTGTCACAAATAGCCTTCCACTGCAGTCAGACATATTCTAACCATAAATTGTTGCTGAGAATCAAAATATACATGTACTTGGAGATACAGGTCACAGATAGGGATGGGTACTGATCCCCTGGAGAAGGTACAGAGTTATTTATTTCACCGAGTTAAAAAACCTGGGCATATGATTCAATAAGAGCAAGTCCTTTGTGAAGAGTACTTCCAATCTGTTGTAGTTTTGGAGCCCTAAAGCCGGACACACAATGCCATTATAAAATCATCCATCACTTAGAGCCCTCACCAGCTTCCCTCCCTCTTGCTCAATGACACGCTTTGACTTAATTTGTCAAGAGTTCAAAATATAAGTCAGGAAAGGATTCATACAGTTTACCTTTGAATTTCTCTGCCACCTTTTTGGTTCCTTTCTCGTTGACGTTTGGACTTAACCACGTGGTTTACAATGCCTTCAAGAGTATACCCATCTGCAGGGTCATCTGACGGATTACACTCCTTTAAAAAAAAAAAGTATTTTTCAAGCAAAGCCACATTCCTTTAAGCTGGTCTAGAGATGAATCTGGAAAATGATCTCTTTGTGTGGTGTGCTCATCAAAAGTTCCTTTTTTGGAGGAATACGCAGCCAGTGCGTGAGTGACTTGCCTGACAGCTTTAAACAGGTCAATTCTAGTCACAATTTGCCCACACATCTTCACTGAGGTATGTCCTGGAAAGAATGAAATTTATATAGTGAGCTTTGAATGATATTATTATTATTATAATCTGAATTGTTGTGTTCAGTACAATGCAGACTAGTTTCTGATATGTGCTTGCTACCGCTCCCTCGGAAAATGCAAAATCACGGATCATATTCCAGCCTGTGCGTCGGCTGCAGAGAGAATGTACGCCAAACGTAAAAAAAATCATGTTCACTGGGGACTTTAATATGAACATGCTTGAATCCTCTGATAACTCAAATGGCCCTAACAAAGACCTGACCAACTTCATTAAACAATTCTGCCTAACGAGTGTTATTCATGAGGCTACGAGAACAACTAATTATTCAAGAACGTTGCTTGACATCGTAGGTTTTTACATCACACCCTGAGAGATTGGCAACAAGTGGAACTTTGCAAGTTGGGATTAGTGATCACGACCTGATCTTTGTTGTGAGGAAACAAAAGTTACCAAGACCCAAAGCGAGAACAATAGAGTTTAGATCCCTGAAGAATTTGGAATGTATTTCTTTCTGACTTGAATGTATTTTTGAATGTATTCTGACTTGAATGTATTTCTTTCTGACCTTAGAAACGTTCCTTGCGACAGCTCTTATATTTATGACAATATCGACGTCGATATATGGTCACATTGGTCTTGTCTGTATAAACAAGTTCTCGACGAGCATGCACCTATGCAACGAATACAGCTCCGAACAACCAACTGCTGTCGATTAGTCCCGATATTCAAAAGCAGATCCGTATCCGCATACGAAATCGACTTTATAAGAAATTCCGTCGCGCGCCAACAGATTCAAATTGGACCAGCTACAAAGAACAACGAAACAGAGTTACAGCATTAAAGAGAAGAGCAGTCCAAGATCTCTGCGCCGATATGCAGTCTCAACAACATCGTCGGCCGGTCTATTCTGGAAAAAGATGAAACCGCTTCTCCCGAACAACAAATCTAACATTGATGGCGCTACTGACATTAACCTTCTAGATGATGGGAAACTCATATCTAATCCTAGCACTGTACTTAACGACTTCTTTGTGAACCCAAGAGTTCAGGCATTAGCCTTAAGTTTAACGGAAGAGGACTTTACTGACCATCCTAGCATCGCAGCAATTAAGAGCAAATCGTTCCAACTTAACTTCGCCTTTACGGAAAACAAAACGGAAGCCATATCAGACTACATATTAAAGATGAATATCAAAAAATCTACTGGCCCTGATGGTTTCTCCCCAAAGATTCTAAAACTATCTGCTCCAGCCGTGGCTACTCCATTATCGACTCTGTTTAATTACTGTATTCGCACAAATACCCTGCCCAATGACTGGAAAATGAGTAATGTCACCTCTATCCATAAAAAGGGTGATGTGTCCGACAAAAAATATTACCGATCAGTCAGCGTCCTCTCTGCAATCTCCAAACTATTTGAAAAAGCGATGTTTGATCAACTATACACCTCCTTTGTACCAACTATCTCACCTAACATGTCAGGTTTCTTCAAGGGACGCTCCTGCGCTACAGCGCTGATCAAATTAACAGACGATTGGAGAAGCGCCCTTGATGAAAAGAAAGAAGTGGGTGTGGTTGCTATCGATCTGTCCAAGGCTTTCGACTGTACTGTGTTTGCCATAATCTACTGCTTGCAAAATTAAAAGCATATGGCTTACAAGAATAAGCCCTTCAGCTTTTAAGATCATATTTTTATGACCGTGAACAAAGGGTAATATGCAATAATATGTGCTCTAACTGGTCACCTCTACGCTGTGGCGTCCCGCAGGGAAGTCTGCTCAGTCCTTTATTGTGTAACATCTTTATGAATGATATCAGCGAAACTGTTACTATCTCTTCCCTTCGCCTATACGCAGACGATACTACCCAATATATGGCAGATAAAAGCCCAGTTGTACTTCAATACACCTTAAATCAAGACATGGAAAGACTATCATCCTGGCTTGACTACAGCTATCTCCAGGCCAGTGGGAACAAGACGGAAGCGATGATCCTTGGGAAATCAACCTACCATTATGACTTGGAGTTCGATAGCACTTCTATCGTCATCAAAGAACACCTAAAGATCCTTGGAGTATGTTTGGCCAATAAGTTATCCTTCAAAGAACATATAAGTGTAATGCTGGAGCTTTGTATTAGCACATTTTGAGTATTGTAATTCTTTATTTGTTGCATAGGTAGAACTCTTAATAAGAAATTGGAAGATGCTAACTATTATGGACTACGAACAATAATGAACACGGGAAAAAGTGCTGATCATGAGTCAGTTCTTAGGATGGCGGACATGAATGCACTAGAACACAGACGTATAGAACAATCTCTGGTAATATTTTTTAAATGTTTTAAGGAAAATGGCCCATGTTATATAGTTAATTTATTCAAACCCCGAGTTACATCATACAATCTTAGAAGTAAAGGGCTAAACGTTGAACAAAATTCTTATAATAGTAGATTCTTTCATAGTTCGTATACGTACATTATTTCTCGTATCTGGGACCAGCTGCCATTAGTTGTAAAGAACGCACCTGATGTGTCATCGTTTCGCAAGCATGTAAACAAGTTGAATTTTATCGGCTGCCAATGCAGTAATAAAATTGACTTTGATGTTATCTTATTTATATACATTGATCCAATGTCTATACATTTTTTACATAAATCATACATTTTAATTAAATAAATTACCTTCTAACTTGATCAATTAATTATATATGGATTTTTGAGAAGGTGGCTCCTGAGGATTTGCCCGTTTTTACCGGAACGACACAGAAACCTAGGTTTTCTGACTCCGAACGGCCCTGAAACCACACTGTCGCATCGCTAGGGTTTATATACATCAGTAGTATGATCGTTACAAAATTCAAACTTAAAGAACAATAGTAATGTACATTTGTAAGCTTATGATTGGT